>PVMK01188701.1_pt1 | contig 68004 bp, 39 predicted proteins | sample 1853481 | NCBI WGS metagenome assembly PVMK01 (sample SAMN08533507, study PRJNA380276) | Marine sediment metagenome, whole genome shotgun sequencing project.
AAATCCTGTGATTTCGGTATCCGAAATTTTGGTAATTTCTGCACTTATAATCTTAACATCTGTTTCTTCCGGAATCTGAAGATCAAAAAGAATATGCGCATCGCTAGTTTTAGGAAATGTATATCGCTGAAAACCTGTTCTGGTGGTAGCGGTCAGTTCTGCTTTTATATTGTAGTCGTCTAAATAAACGGAGTAATATCCTACAGAGGCATTTTCATTTTTATGACTGAATTTTGATCGATAACCTTGCTCCGGATTTGCTTCGGAACCTGATTTTATTTTAACTTTTCCCGTTGTAGGCATAGTTATAAAACCACTCATAATCCATGAATGTACATTGCTAAATCCTGCAATACTTTCGGTGGTATATTCATAACCAGCATCCAGCATGCCCGTAGGGTCCATATTATCAGGACTGAGCTTTACCATTCCAAAAGGAAGACAGGGACCGGGGAAAAGCATCCAGCGAGAACTTGAAGTACCCAGAAAAGGATCTACATAATCAACAGGTTGTTTTTCTGTTGGAATTGAATTACAACTTAGAAAAAATACTACTATAAAGGCCATTAAAACCATTTGTAATATTAAATTCTTGTTATGCATAATATTTCTTTAATTGTAGATCAATTATATAGTCTTCGCAAGAAAACGCCAAATACTTTGTTACTCTCGTTTTGAAAGCCTCGTCTTTGACGTTTTCTTATCAAAGACTTGAAAAATCATTAGTTTTCTTGCAGAGACTAAATAGAATCCCAATAATTGAATAATAATAATTCAAGTATAAATTTTTCTTCGCTTATTGAGAAAAGGTTTTATATTCAATAATTTCATTAATAAAAGTTATTCAATTGGTGTTAAAATCATATTTCGATAATATATTTTACCATGGTCTCCTTGTAAATATATTGGGCCGGCTTTAAATACATCAGGACTCATGGCGCCTCCGGTTGGTCCATAGGCCGGTTGATTATCAATAATTGTTTTACCATTTAATACTACCGTTATATGTCTTTGGCAAAGCGTAATGTCCATGGTTTGCCATTCTCCAGCCGGTTTTTCTGCAGCCTGTGAAGGGGTTATTCTACTGTACAGCCCACCCATGTTATGAGAATCTAATTCTTCTCCATACGAATCTCTCACCTGAATTTCATATATTCCACGAAGATAAACTCCACTATTACTATTTGGTGGTACATTTACCTCTAGCTTTAGGTTAAAATCTTTAAACTCCTTTTCAGTACGGAGGTTTCCATAATGAATCTTTTTTCCTTCAACATGAACAGGATTATTAACCAATACTCCATCAACTATAGAAAAACCATTTGTTTTTTCTGGGTCTACTAACTTCCATCCATTTAAGTTTTTACTATTGAGTAATTTTATAGGTTTGCCATATTTTACTTTTGATAAATCGGGAGCTTTTACAATATCTGGAAGCTTCCAGCCTTTAAATTTCGTTTCACTTACACCTATTCCATCACGAGAAGGATCTATGCGAACTCCGTTTATTTTATCACTATTTCTTTTAATATTAAATGTCTGCGTAATCGTATAAATTCTTTCATTATTACTATCCTTAGATTTTATATTCTCATAACTACGAGTAACTACTAAATTATTATCATCAATAAAATAGATATATGACACAGGTGAAACGCTTCCACCACCCCAAAGAAGGTTTGCATCCAAAAACCCATTATTATCATAAACTTCCAACCATCCAACAGACCCACCTTCAATGTCTATGGACCACATTCCAAGGAATTCGCTTGTTAATTTTTGTCCGAATGATAATGAAGTAGTAAATATTAAAATTATCGCTAAAATAGAATTGATTTTTTTCATTTTTAAAAGGGTTTTTAAATTAAAATTATTTGTTTTTTCCACAATAGCATAAGCCTACGCATTACTTAAGTCTTTATGCTTATTATGAATGTATAGTTTAAATTAATATCGGCGATGCTCACTTTGTAATGTGTCGTTACTTTTTTCATAAGATGAATTCAAATACTTTTTAAATCTTTTTCTGTTATTTCTCTTTTCTCAACTCCGGGTCTTTCCCATATAACGAAAAGGCTTTTTGCCAGTCCCTGTTGGAAATATTCAACTTTAATTCAAACTTCCTGTATCTGAAATTTTATATTCACTTGATTCATAATCCAATCGGTATGTTTGATAATTAACTTCATCATTATTTATAGTGACTTTTATAAATGTACTTCGTGCACCCATATCACCACGGCCTCTTCCATGCCCCACATCTATATGCCAAAGTTCATTGATCTTCACTATGCTGTAGTTATGCGTATGTCCCACTACATATCCAAGTACCTCATGCTCTTGTAAAAGATCGATAAATCTATCCCTATTCGCACTGTATTGATTTAAGCAGTCATGAACATGTCTAAATCTTTGCGTTTCCATATCCGGCAAAGGAAATGCAGGTTCATGACCGAAAACAAAAATATGCTTCTTTGTGTTTTTCTTTAAATCATTCTCCAACCAATTGTATAGTACATCAGGAATATCTCCATTGGTACAGTTGTCGCAATTTTCATTGCAATATTCGTTTAAAACAATAAAATGAGCATTATCATAATCAAAAGAGTAGGTTGTTTCGGTACAGGATGAAGGGCCAACATTCACAACATTGGGTAAAGAATTTCCTTCCTTATTATGATTCCTTAACCATTCCATATCTGAATCGGTTTCAGCTTCATGATTCCCAACAACCGGATACCAAACTATCTCCTTATCAATATATTTTTGCATGGTGTAGAAAGTAGAATCCGGGGGGTCCAGATCTCCCGGAGACACTATAAATTGAATATTTTCCAGGTTCTTAATTGCTTCACATGCTCCTCTAAAATAATCCTTATTATCACCGGTATAATCTCTCATATCTGCCGCAAAAATAAAGGATAAACTTTTCTCTTTCTCCTGCAGGCAGCTATTGAATAAAAATATGGCTATTAGTATTAACAGTACTCTTTTTATTAGTTTCATCTGTATAAAATTTAATTATTCATCATGTTTTACCTTATATGTGCGCCATCCTTTATCGACATACCAATGTCTGTCTTTTATAGAGATCTGTACGGCGGCTTTATATTTTTTATCTTTTGTTTGAACAGTATATGTTTTTGATTCAATGATAATTTTTTGAGGATCAATACCATTAATTAATGCTTCTTCAAGGATTCTACCATCAAAAGTGCCATCTGTTTTAATTTTTAAAATATTTAAAACAGTAGGAGTTATATCTACAATACCTGATGGATTGTTTATTTTAACACTGGTTTTAAAATTCGCTCCCCAAGCGATCAACGTGTTATTAATGCAAGCCGGACTGATATTACCATGCCCTCCTCCTGCATCAAGTTTTAGGGGTTTACCACTGGTATTTTTAAATGAACTCCCGGATATACCGTAATCATTGTTTTTAGAGCTCCAATAAAAATTAAAAATAATATCTGCCTTTCTTTCCGGATGATTCGCACGGATCAGATCGAGTGAAAATGTGCCTTCAATGAACCCATAAGGATTTACCAATTCTTCTTTCTGTCCTATTTCTGACGAAGCCTCGGTAAAAATTGCACCAACCCAATTTTTACTCTGGAGATGTTCAACTATTCTTTTTATTTTAATTTTGTCATGATCTTTCACATGTAATAAGAGCGTTTCTCCACTTGAGGCAATTATAAAATCATCTGGGTTAATTTCAGCGTTTTTACAAGATTCTTTCAAATTTATGCTTTGTACATCTTCATTCATGCCATGATCGGAGGTGACTATAATATTAACCCTTTCATACAGACCTAATTCTTTCAATTTTTTAAGAAGCAATCCTACATGTTTGTCATTATTTTTTAATGCTTTATAATACTCCTTAGATCCGGTTCCAAATCGATGTTGTGAATGATCCGGTTCAGTAAACCAATTATAAATTACATCCGGTTCCATTTTAGGAAGGACATATTCATAGAGAATATTTTCAACCCAATCAACTGATGGATTATAGGATAAATCACCATTCTTCGTAGGAGGATTTCCAAATTGTGCAATGATTTCTTCCCCTATTATATAAGGTATCGCCGGATCGTTGCCATTATTTAACTGTGAATTAATTAAAGTACCTACACCTTCATACACTTTATGATTAAGCAAATAAGCACTACCCGTTGAACCCGAACTAATCGCTACATATTGCAAGTTGTTTTGCTGAAGTATTTCACCTATGGTTTTTACATAAAGCAGTTTTCCATTACTTACAGAATCAACCTTCATCAAATTTTTATAATTACCTGTAGAAACAGAACCGGTAGGATTGACTTCTTTCAGGTATATACTATTACTCATAATACCATGAGCTTCAGGGTAAGAACCACTTGCCAATGAAGCAGAATTTACACGGGTAACAGTTGGAATTGAGGCATGAGAGTTTGTAAACTTTACACCTTCCTGTTGGAGCTTAAAAAGATTAGGCATATTCTTTTGTGTTATGGCATCAGGACGAAGTCCGTCCATGATCAATACAATCATTAAAGGTCTAGAATCTGACTCTTTCGACATTTTCTGACCAAAACAATTTGAATAATGGGTGGTCAAAAAGCACAACAATAAAATTGTTTTTAAATTCATATTAACTATTATCTACTATTTTTCGTAATACTTTCTATCCTAATAAGGATGTAAATATTCAATGAAAAAGTACTTCCTCCAATATTTCCTGTTTTTCTACACCCGGACCTTCCCAAATCACAAAAAGGCTTTTTGCCAATCCCTGTTGAAAATATTCAACTTTAATAGGATGCCAGCCTTTTTTAAGTCCGATCTTAGTATCTAACCGCTGTGCTCTGTGACCCCCATCATTGTCAATGATCTCTTTATTGTTCAAATATAAAATTGCCCCATCATTTGCCTCGAGATAAAATGTATAAACACCTGTTTCCGGAACCTTAATATATCCTTCTAATTGATAACCAAAAGGTCTGTCATCTTTTATAGCATCGACGTTAAAGGTCTCTAAAACACCCGTATCCAAAATTGGAGCAGCTTCCTGATCTCGTGCGCTCATTACACCCCTTCCTTCTCTGTACTTGTATTTTATTCCTGGTTTCAATCCTGATATTTTTCCCGCTTCCAGCATATCAATTTTTTTAAAGTGAACCGTTAAAGGATAACTCGGGGCAATATCATCAACAAAGCTTCTAGTTTTAAAAACAGAGGTTTTGGTTATCGTTACCGGTTTGGTATAAAGTATTGATTCTTTTGTTGGTTCAGTTCCATCTAAAGTATAATAGATCTTGGCATTTGACTCATCACTAGTAAGTGTTATTGTTCTGCTATTCAGAAACATGATATCTGAAAAATCAACTTTTGGAGTTTTTGCATATGCAATCTTTTTGTCTACGGAATAAGGGCGATCTTCTTTATTGGAACCCCAGTTGACATTAGGCTTATCCCCCATTTCAAAAACAATTTTACCACCCTCCATGATATTGGTATTACTAAGGTAAGTTTTTGAATAGGCTTCATTATTCAACTGAGCTGACTGAATGTAAACATTATCCTTTCCATTATTAATAGCTATGATTTCAAATTTATTTCCATTCTCCAAGTTCAATGTGACCTTATCAAAAAGAGGGCTCCCAATTACATAATATTCCATTCCTGGTGTTACCGAATAAAAACCCATCGCACTCATAACGTACCAAGCCGACATTTGCCCGGCATCTTCATTGCCATCAATCCCATCTTGCTTATCAGTGTAAAGCGTGGAAAGTATCTGTCTCACTATTTTTTGAGTTTTCCAGGGAGTTCCTGCATAATTATATAAATATGCAATACTATGGCTCGGTTCATTGCCATGTGCATATTGTCCAATAAGCCCGGTAACATCACGTACATTGATCTTGGAAAAATCCGTTTGTATTGTAAAGCAGTCATCCAACCAATTTTCAAAATTTAACTCCCCGCCCATTAAGTCCACTAATCCATTCACATCCTGCGGAACAAATGTGCTATATTGGTAAGCATTGGCTTCGGTATAATGCCCGGTGGTTTCCATCGGATCGAAATCAGAGATAAATTGAAAATTACTTTTCCGTCCGATCATAAAATTTTCCTTCTTTGAGAACGAATATTTATAAAAATCACCTCGCTGACCAAAATAAAGAAGGTCTTCATCATTAAAATCTTTTGCAAGCCTGGTTATGCACCAGTCATCGTAACAATATTCTAGGGTTCGGGATACATTCTGCCCTTTCAGGTCTGAGGGAATATATCCATAATCCAAATAGAGTTGTTTCCCTTTTCTATCCAGATCATTGGCTAATTTTTTTGCGGCTTCAAATGCTTTGGGAACATCGTAATCTCTGATCCCTTTAACATAAGCATCTGCAAGAACAGATAAGGAATGGTACCCGATCATTGGTGGCTGCTCTCCTTCAACTCCCTCAAACTCCATGATAAGCATTCTGCCATTGTGGTCGTATCGCTCCAGAAAAGATCTTATAAACTGAGAGGTCATCTCCCTGTTTATCAACGTATAGAGTGGATGTAAGGCTCTAAAAGTATCCCATAGGGAGAAATTGGTGTAGTTGTCGAAATCTGTTGCCGTATAGATTTTTCCGCTTTCACTTCGGAATTTTCTATCCACATCCATATAAATATTTGGATGGATCATGGCATGATAAAGTGCAGAATAAAAAATTGTTTGTACTGTCTCCGTTCCACCTTCTACATCAATTTTGCCCAATTCACTATTCCATTCTTTTTTAGCATTTTTTGCCACATCATCAAAATCCCATCCCGGGAGCTCTTTTTTAAGATTATTTCTTGCTCCTTCCACACTCACCATAGAAATTCCAACTTTAAGAAGCAGGACTTCATTTTCTTCGGTTTTAAACCGGAATATTCCCTTTATATTTTCACCTTCTATTGAATTGGTTTTACTGACAATATCATTATTGGTAATTTCAAGATCATCAAAGGGTTTGGAAAATTCGGCAACAAAAAATACGTTATTATTCCTTCCTGAAATTTCATTCTTGTTTATCGTTAAGGAACCATTTCCAAGTTGCAAAACAATAGCAGCCTGATCTGATCTCGGGAAGGTATACCTGTGCAACCCGACCCTGGTGGTTGCTGTTAATTCAACATTAATATTATAATCCTCTAAAACTACACTGTAATATCCCGGGCTGGCAGTTTCGTTACTATGCTTAAAATGTGATTGATACGCCTGTTTTTTATCGGAAGTATTCGTATTGCTTATTTGTTCGTCAATGATTACAGGGATAAAGTTTACCTTACCGGGAGCTGTATTTCCGCCACCGGCCATACCGCTGACATGTGTATGACTAAATCCATAGATGGTTCCCGAGTTCATGTCTTTGGCATATCTCGAATAGGGTCCTAATTGCACCATTCCATAAGGCATTACCGGACCTAAAAAAGTATTGCCACTTCCTACGGTTCCTATAAAGGGATCAACCTTTGCAGCAAAATCCTTATCCGTTATATTAGAATTAGTACATCCACTAATTATAGCTGTTATTGCAATAATTTTTCCAAATTGTATGAGTTTTCTAAATTTCCACATAATAATTCAATGAAATAATACAGTTGCCGGTACTTCCTCTTTATCTAAACCGGGACCGTCCCATTTTAAAACAAGGCTTTTTGCCAGTCCCATTTGAAAATAATCCAGATTGATCGCATGAAATCCTTTTTGGAGTCCCAGTTTGGCAAAAGACTCCTGAGCTCTATGAGGCTTACCGTTATCAATGACTAATTTATTATTCAGATAAAATACCGCACCATCATTCGATTCAAGATAGAAAGTATATAAACCCTCCGCAGGAATCTTTATAAAACCCTTAAATTGATATCCAAAAGGTCTTTCATCTTTTATAGCATCAATATTGATCGTTTGCAAAACGCCTCTTTTTAGAACAGGATATTTATCGAGATCCGAAATATTACCAAGTTCGCCCTCTTTATAAATATACTTCAATCCTTGTTTTAAACCGGTTACAGGATTTGCTTTTATAGTTTCCACCTTATTAAATATTACTGTAATAGGATAGCCGGATTGCATATCGCTGACAAAGCATTTTGCTTTTAAAGTGCACGAATTTTTTATCTCAAAAGGTTCCATATAAATCTTTGAGCTTTTATCAGGATCACTACCATCTATGGTATATCGAATAGTAGTGTTTTTATCTTCACTCGATAATGTTACCATACTGCTCTCTATAAATACACGATCTTTAAAACTGATTTTCGGCATAGGAGCAAATTCATATTTTACAGAATAAGGACGATCCTCTTTCTTTGCCCCCCATTCTTTATTCGGCTTGTTCCCCATTTCAAAAACAAGCTTTCCTCCATTCATAATATCCTGATGTTTGAGGTAAGTTTTGAAATATGCTTTTCCGTTTAACTCAGCAGACTGAATATAGACATTTTCTTTGCTATTATTAGTAGCTGAAATCTCAAATTTCTTTCCATTTTCAAGATTTAATAGTACGTTGTCAAAAAGAGGGCTGCCAATTACATAGTAATCCATTCCGGGAGTAACCGAATAAATGCCCATAGCACTTAAAACATACCACGCCGACAATTGTCCCAGATCATCATTACCAATTAATCCATCCGGTTTATCCGTATAAAGTGTTGTAAGTATTTGTCTTATTAATTTCTGCGTTTTCCATGGAGAGCCTGTATAATTATAGAGATATGCCAAATGGTGACTGGGTTCGTTTCCGTGCGCATATTGACCAATTGTACCCGTCATATCTACCACGTTAATCTTAGAAGCATCCATTTCTGTTGTAAAAAATGTATCCAGCCACTTTTCAAAACTTATCTCTCCTCCAATCAATTCGATCAGGCCCTCGATATCCTGTGGGGCAAAAGCACTGCATTGATAAGAATTGGCTTCCGTAAAATAACCGCTCTGTTCCATTGGATCAAAACTATCCAGCCATTTATATTCACTATTTTTAGGCATCATAAAACCAATATCCTTCGAAAATAAATTCTTATAAAAACCTCCACGTTGGTTATAGTAAAGGTTTTCCTGATCGTCAAAATCTTTAGCAAGTCTGGTAACACACCAGTCGTCAAAACTGTATTCCAGGGTTCTTGATACAGCATCTTTTCCACTGAGGTCATAGGGTATAAATCCATACTTCTTGTAGTACTCCAGCTCTTTACGGGAATTATCGGCCAATTGTTTCATTGCCTCATAAGCCTTCGGAACATCGTAATCTCTAATACCCTTTACATAGGCATCGGCTATTACCGGAAGGGAGTGATAGCCAATCATACTTGATTCTTCATGACCAAAAAATTCCATCATGGGCAAACTTTGTGAGTTTTCGAAACGCTCAATAAATGTCCTGATAAACTGATTTGTTCTTTTTTGGTTTATGATTGTCTGGAGTGGAAGCAGGCCTCTGAATTGATCCCATAATGAGAAATTAGTATAATTATCAAAATCTATTGCCGTATATATTTTTCTATTCGTACTTCTATATTTTCCATCTACATCCATATTGATATTTGGATGAATAGATGAGTGATAAAGAGCCGTATAAAACACTTTCTGCTGCTCTTTGGTACCACCTTGAACCTCAATTTTTCCCAATTCTTTGTCCCATGCGTCTTTTGCCGTTGAACGTATTGCTTCAAAATCCCACCCTGGCAATTCGGTGTCCATAATTTTTTTTGCGCCTTCAATGCTAACGGATGAAATGGCAACTTTCATTAATTCAGATTCATTTTCCTTAGTAGAAAATCTAAAATATCCTTTTATATTTTTACCCTTGCCCGAAGAAACATCGTTTTGTATATCATTGTCAATCGCTATTCCGTAACTGGAAAATGGTTTTGAAAAACGTGCTACAAAATAGATGGTATTATCCATATCCAAATTGTGACCATCTGCTGCAGGAGATGCTGTCCGGTAACCCGATATTTCATTAGGCTTAACATCAAGAAATAAACTGTCGGGATAATCTTCAAACTCGTGTTCTAAATCAAGAATTATATTGGATTTTTCAGAAGCAGGGAAGGTATATTTATGGAGACCCACTCTTTCTGTAGTAGTCAGTTCTGCTTTAACTTTATAATCTTCCAAAAATACGCTGTAGTAACCGGGGGATGCTACCTCCTTTTCGTGTGAGAAATTTGACCAGTAGCCACTTTTAGTATTGGTGGAATCTCCGGGGTTTAGCTGTATTTCTCCTGTGGTAGGCATAAACAAAATATCCAATCCTCCTCCAGCTCCCGGCCCGCTTAAATGTGTGTGGCTGAAACCGAGTATACTTTTTTCGGCATAATGATATCCCGAACAATGATCCCAATTATCTGATCCGGTATCAGGACCTAACTGAATCATTCCGAATGGAAGAACCGGACCGGGAAATGTATGCCCATGCCAATCGGTGCCAATCATTGGATTAACAAGAGTAGAATAATCTTTTGTTGTTGAATTATCACAACCAAAAAGAAACAGCATGCTTAAAAAAAACAGAAAGTATTTTGGAAAATTCATTTTTCGATGATACTGTTTGCAAATTTCTGTCTTATTCGGAAAAAAATAATTATTGCTTTAATGTATAAATCAGTTGATCACTTTTTTGAGGGCTTTTAAACAATTGTTCTGTTATCCGGATCCCATTCCACTTTTCTGTTCTCTACATAAGATTTATGTACCATCAAAACAGCAACAGTATCTTCAAAAGCTTTTTCAATATTACAACCGGTAGTACCTCCATTTCTGATCACATCAATCCATTCTTTGATATGCAAATATGTAATATCCATATTTTTTCCTTTCACCTTAGTGTCAATGAGTCCACGTTCGGCATAATACAGCTCCGTTGCGGATGAAATTCCATCCACACTTATTGGTTGAGCAGGATAGGTAAAAAACGGTCTGTCAGTGCTTATCAAGCCATTTTTGATTTTCTCCTTGTATTGAATTGATTCCCTGTCTACATTTAGTTCTAAGGAACCTCCCACCTTCATACTGGCATCAGATCCCATAAAAACTCTTCCACGAGAGTTACTACTGGCAAGACATGCGCTATAAAGCATAGTAAATTTTCTGTCTGGAAATTCCAATACAGATTGAAATGTATCCGGCATATCACGCTCTTGCTTATAAAAATAGATACCTCCCGATGAAGTTGCTGACTTGGGTATTCCAAATCCCATGATCTGATTTAAAGCGTCCACTTCATGAGAAAATAATTGTCCGGCCAGTCCGGTGTCATAAGCAAACCATCTGGGCCAACCATAATACCGCTCTATGCTAAATGGCACTTCCGGTGTATTTCCCAGCCACTGTTTCCAATCAATAGTTTCAAGAGAACCCGGTTTTGGATTTCCATCACCATCAAGATGCCTGATCCAGGCACCGTGCGGTGAATTTCTATTGGTGGTAGTTTCAACTAAGGTTACTTTTCCCAGTATATTTTTGTCTATAATTTCTCTTGCCTTTTTAAAGGTTTCATTTTTGCTGTTCTGATGTCCTAGTTGAAAAACGACACCGCTTTTTTTAACAGCGGAATACACCTGGTGCAACTCCTCTTCCGTCATGGTCATTGCTTTTTCGCAATAAACATGTTTCCCCGCATTCACCACATCAATAGTCATATGCGCGTGGTGAAAATCAGGAGTAGCGATTATTACAGCATCAATATCAGGATTCGCCAAAAGATCCTGATATCTCTTATAACGTATTACATTTTTATTATCTATAGCTTCTCCATTGGGTTGGACACCTTTGGAAGCGACATGAACGCCCCTTTCGGCTCGCATATCAAAAACATCACAGATACCAATCACCTGAATATTCAATATGTCCTGATTATAATACCTTTCGAGATTACGCTCAGCCCCCTTATCACCGCTATTTGCTTTTTCAAAAAGATCCTTATAATTCTCCGGAATCATAAATCCGGCAGATTTTAGCAAGGATGTTCCTCTTCCTCCAACACCTATAATACCAACGCGTACAATTTTATCAGAACTTCCAACTGAACTACTTGGGAGAATTGAAGGTGCATCAGAAGTCAGCCCAAGATCTAATTGAGCAACTTTTTTTCTCGCTTTTTCCAGAGTTTGCTTTTTCCAAAAATCATAGGTGAACAGACCTAAAACAGGCACTGCTGCTAAACCTTTAAGTACATCTCTACGCGAAATTTGATTGTTTGATTTTTCTTTTGATTTTTTATCTGCCATTATTTTATGCTTCTATTTTAATAATTCGCTCTAGGGTATGTTTTTATTTATAATTTAACTATAAACCCAAAATACTATTTCAACCCTTTCCGTATCATATCGTTAAATATTTGTCTCTGTTCGGCCATTGCTGCAATTGTATCCTCCGGATGTGTACGACATTCCAATAGGAGCCAACCACCATAATTCATTTTTATAAATTTTTCCATTAAACTATTGTATGGATAATCTGTACTGTTTAACTCTCTGATATGCACAGTATTGCCAAACCTGTTTTTTAACAGGTTAAAATTGTAATCGAATCCTTTTCCTTGCAGATCTTCCTGATTGCAATTCCAGCAAACGCCTACATTGGGATTATTGGCAACATCCATGATCTTCTTCATTATTTCAGGATTCTGTGTTTCACGTCCATGTACCTCTACGCGTATTTCCTGCCCGTAATCTGCACCATAAGCAGCAACTTCATTGAGCGCTTTGCCAATTTGTTCAATGGTCTGTTCATGAGGCACATCATTGTGCAAGTGATTTGGCCGAACCTTCACACCTGATCCCCCAACATCATGACTTAACTTTATAAATGCTTTTGTGTTTTCAATAGCTCGCCTTAAAAGTGCCTGATCTTTTTGGTCATATTCCTCGGCAGATCCCACACCAACCAATTCCACATTGCTGTTTTCATACATTTTTCTTATCTCTTTTCTCTGTTTTTTATTAAGAGTAATCTCTACACCATGAGCATGCTTGGATCGAAGTTCTACCCCTTGTATTCCTGCCTTTTCACAATTGGAAATAATTTCTTGATTCGTCCATTCCTTAGCCCATAGATAAGTAACAAGGCCCAATTTCATTTGACTCTCAATAGATAAAATATTTGTATAGCTGTATAGGGGCAAACTTGCCAGGACTAAACCGGATGATAAGGTTCCTTTAATAAAATCTCTTCTGTGCATTTTCTTTTTTATCATGACCGTTGTTTTTTCCACTTATTAATTAATAGATCGAGCCCAATAATTTGACTTGTTGGAAAGACTGCTATCACTAAAAAAGCAAATAGCTCAAATAAATTCTTATCAATAAATGTATAGCTGTTAACAAATGGAGGGATTGCTATATAATAGAAGAAAAGCAGAAGAGCTCCGGCATAAGCAGCCCAAGTGGAACAAAACCCCAGAATCAGACCTAAACCGATCAAAATCTGCCCCCATATATTCATAAAATCAATAATACTTAAAACACTGGAAGACTCCACAAGTGCGTGAAAAATATCTGCGAAAATCCAATTGGACTGCAATAAGAATCCTGCTGAAGTCCAGCCGGGAGAAGGCGTAAATAATTTATCCATTCCTTCAAAGAGAAAATGATATCCGATGAGCAATCTTAAGGCAATTAGAACAGTAGTCTGAATTTTAGTGTATTTGGCAGATTCCATTTTTTATCTATTTAAATTTACTTTAATCTTGTTCCGTTAATAATTTGGGGAAATTCTGTTGTAGTTCCTAGATCCATAATCCTAATGTTCTTCCACTTTACCTTTACGCCGGCAGTTTTCATTTGATGTACCTGTAAACCGATAAATCCTCTAGCCGTAACATCATCAATAAGGTTTGCCGCAGGAACCCCATTTATCCAGGTTCGTATTGAATTTCCAATTGCTTCAATATGTAATTTATTCCATTCATTGTGTTTAAAAGCATTTCGTGCGGCTTCATTATTTCCCAGATCATACAACCATCCTCGTCTGGATTCATCGTAAATTCCGGCGCTATAAGATCGCGCGGACGGATCTATTTCAACCTGATAACCATGAACACGACCGTCACGATAGGTTTCTATACTATTACTTCTTATCTGTATTCCGGAATTCATCCTGTCATCTACAAGAAATTCAACTTCGAAAATAAAATTTGAATAATCCTTTTCGGTGCATAAAAATGTGTTTGGCGTGCTCTTTCCGGTAATCCCAACGATCATATCCCCTTCTACCACATATTTTGCTTCTCCTCCTCGTTTTACCCAACCATCAAGGTTTTTTCCATTAAATAAATAAGTCCACTCTGTTGCAGGATAATTCCATCCAATAAAAAGCACTAATGCTATTGTAATGCTTAAAGTTATACTGATTTTTTTTATCATTTTTTTGAAATTTATTTATTTACAAAATTATTATATTCCGATTCTAATTGCTCTTTATTTACCATACCATCCAAAACCTCAATTCTATATTTAAAAGTGACTGCAGCTTTTGGCTCCAATAAAAAATTTAATTCCTCTTTTCCATCACTGAATATTTTCTGACCAAGTGCATTTGCTGCAAATAAACCATAGCCTCTTGCGTGCCAATATGTTGGATACCCTATATTATTCGGTTCGTCCATGATTGCTACAGTTACATCCTTGTCATTGATAGTCCCTGAGAGCGCAACCCATTTGGCTCTTTTGCCCCATACATCGGTACCTTCCAGACCTTCACTGCTAAGATAGTGTCCAGTTACTCCCGTATTATCCAAGACCGGTACGTCTGTTTTATTACCATGTGCATCACTTAATACAACTGGCTTGTCGCTTGGATGCTCTAATTGTCTGGCAGTCCTTATGGCCACCATACCTTCTTTATTATCTTTAAACAAAACCGGCTCATCAAGTGCAGTTAAAGTAACTATTCTGTCAATAATTCTTTTACCATCATCCGCGTAAAAAATAAACTTGGTATTCTCTTTTAACAAGACTCCTCCATCCGGTTTTAACCAGTTTGCAGAAACAGATAATTCTGCTTTTCCATTGCCACTTTTAAGGTCAATAATTTGTTCATGGCGAATAGTACCCATTTCATTTTTTTTCTCTTCCGAAATTGCATCTGAATTATTCCAAAAATCCAAACCGTTTACATCACCATAATTAAACCAGGCACCAATATGATGTGGATGATCTGTCCTTTCATTTGGTCTTGGGTCTATTGGAAATCCACGAGTAATAACCTCACCATTTGCTGAGACAATAGGATAAAGGGTGGTTTTTTTCAGAACTGACATCTTGTTGGTGTATAGATAGGAAGTAAATAATTTTCCATCTACCAAAACATCCACCTTTTGGTCACTTTTGTTGTCTTCGAGTACTATTTCATTTTTAGAAACATCTTCCTTCATCAAAATATCTTTCTTTTTTTCCTTACAGCAACTGTTCAATAAGAACAGTGATAAAATTGGGATCAATATTAATAATTTGTTCATTTTTTTAATTTTAATGATTTTGTTAAAAATCAATCGATGACCTAAGGCCATCGATTGAATAATTTAATTATACATTTTTCGGGACCGTATAATCCTTTCTATAATCTCTTGTAAGCATTTTATTTGCTTCTTTATCACTAATAAAGGATTCCTCCTTACCATCAAGCTTTAATTCTCTTCCCATTCTATAAGAAATATTTGCTATTAATGGCAGTACTGTTGACATATGACCTGTTTCTATATCACAGGTTAATTCTGATCGATCACCGTTTCGTATAGCAGAAATGAAATTTTCAAAAATTGCACCTCCACCACCACCAGTAAGATCTAACGGATTATAAGAATCATCCTTTTCTCCTGAAGTTGGCCCTTCTTCATTTTTTCTTCCGAAAAATGTTTGCCAGTTACCTCCCGAATCAATTTGCATCCACCCATCGGTACCGAGTACAATGGTTCCGATCTTAACAGGTCGGGTATCTGTCGTTGCAGATATTCTACCATCACCGGTAAGTTCAATATCCGGTAAAAGAACACCTTCAGGATTTGTAAATAAACCACGAGTACCAAATTCTAAAATTTTGCCATCTGCATATTCAAAAACAGAAGTTTGCGTGTTCGGTGTGTTCTGTGCGGATTTATATTTAAAATATCCTCCCATAGAATTTACTCTAACAGGTAGCTCATCTTTTCCTAATGCCCATCGGGCAACATCAAATTGGTGTGGTCCTTGGTTACCTGTATCTCCATTTCCATAATCCCAATTCCAATGCCAGTTATAATGAAATCTATTCCTGTTAAAAGGTCTTTCCGGTGCAGGACCTAGCCACATATCGTAATGAACATCTTTTAAATACGCTTCGGTATAAGGAGTTTCATAGTGACCGGACTCTAAATTCATTCTAAATTTTTCTCCAGCTTTCATTGGACCATCAGGATAAATTCCAATATCAGCTCTTGGTTTGAAACATAGACCTCTGGTCATATAAACCTCTCCTAATTTCCCATCACGAATAAATTTGATCGCCCTGTTGGTATTTAAAATAGAACGGTTTTGAAAACCAACCTGAATCAGGACATTGTATTTATCTGAGGCTTCAATCATTTTTCTGCCTTCAAATACATTATGTGAAGAAGGTTTTTCCACATATACGTGTTTACCCGCCTGGGCCGCCCAAATGGTTGAAAGCGCATGCCAATGATTTGGAGTAGCTACCGAAACAGCATCTATTTCCTTATCATCAAAGACCCTTCGCATATCCCATTCTGTTTTAGGTCGGTACCCCACAGATTTCTCCATTTCATCCAATCTTCTCTTGAACAGGTTCTCATCAACATCTACCAAATATTTTATTCTAACATTCTTCATTTGCGAGAAATTACTGATATGACTTCCGCCTCTTCCACGAATTCCAATGACCGCCATTTGAAGGGTATCATTAGCTCCAAGTATCCTTCCATAAGAAAGAGCACTTGTAAACATTGCAGCACCGGCCAATCCGGCAGAACCTTTCTTGATAAATTTTCTTCTGGTAATTGTTTTCTTCATGATTAATTCGTTTTTAGATCTATTAATTTAATTTTTTGATTTTGATGTTCTTATACCAGCAATCGTTGCCATGATCCTGTAAAATGATGCGAGCAATTTTATGTTTGGTAAAATCTTCGTGCTTGGCGTATTTGCTTTTTTCGAAAAGTGCCTGGAATTCAGGACTATGAATATCGTATTCAACTACTTTAACGCCGTTAAGCCAATGTTCGCCATGATTTTTATTAAATACAATTCTACTTGTATTAAATTCACCTACCGGTTTTGCCGAACCTCCTTTTGCTTCGATCATGTCGTATAAAGAGGCCGTTCTATGTGTTGGGTTTGCATTATCATTATGTTTTTCATCATCAAGAACCTGATATTCATAACCAAGTGCACTTGTTGAACCATTTTTAACCGAATATTCTTCAATAACATTGTATTTCACTCCACTATTTCCCGCTTCGCTAATTTTCCAGTCAAATTTTAATTCAAAATTATCAAAAGTACTATCTGCCATCAGGTCGCCCCCCTTTGCAGGTTGACCATCTGCCAAAGTAGGAACATCTCCACTCTTTATTTTCTTTATACAATTATCTTCAATTTTCCAGTGACCGTGGGGTATGGTTTTAATCCCAATTCCTCGCCAGCCATTGAATGTTTTTCCGTCAAAAAGTAATTCCCAACCATCAGTAACTTCTGTTTTTGACAAGGTATTTTCCAAAGGAACTATACTGGTTTTTTCTTTACTTTTTTCTTTATTATTTGAACATCCTATTACCAGAAAAACACTAAACAGCAATAAAATTAACTTTTTTATAAGCATTCCATTATAAAAATAATCATAAGTTTTAATCATTGAGTTTTAATTTTTATGTTTGAATAACAACTGGTTTATACAATTTACTTCAGATAACCTGATTGTTTTCTATTGTTTGCTAACAAAGAAATACAAAATAATTATAAAATGCTTCAAATATATTGTTGCATTTGCATTAATAATTAACTTTTTGATGGTCAGCGGGTGACCATACTCGCAACAACTAGGAGTCACCTGCTGACTTTCCAATTCGGATTCTATTTCAATCCCATAACCAAAACAACATCCAAACCATCTACTGTAACTGTTTGAAGGATCCTTTCATTGATAACAATTGTAAAGTCTCGACTTTCTTCATTCACATTCCACAAAAGACCTTTTTCTGCAGAAGGATACCAGGAAAATATTACCGGGTTATTACCCTCCACATAGGGAACATTTTTTAGAGAAGGAATGATGCGTTCTTTCAAAGCGAATATCTCCTTCATAGTCTCCTCCAAATAGATAAAACTATCGCCTTTTACATTCGCTTCGTTTCTAACGACCAGATTTTTATTCTTCGGCATCACTCTTCCCTCCATAACAGATCTCGCGTCTTCATTGGAAAGAAATATCCAGCCATCATCTGTGACAGTCTCAATTACTTCAAAAGGAATCCCCGAAGCAAGAAACAGGCTAAATGGTTTATCCTCACCCACCAATCTGCTGTCCCATCCCCAAAAATGCTTGAATGGACCTTTTGGTGTCAAACCGGCTATTTCTTCATGAAATTGTGCAGATTGCTCCATTGCGGGAGCGAGTGTTTTCCAATAATCGACAGGGAATGACTTTAATCCGCTCATAAACATTGTATTACGAACATCTGAAATTAATGATACTGCAAGCTTTGCGGCCATATTCTTCGCTGAAAGAGCATCTTGCGGATAAGTCGTAGTTTCGCTATAAGCCAGTTCCGACCTAACAAATCTCCTGTGAAATAAGGCGCTGAATAGTTCGTCCGTTTTACCCTTTACTTTTCCAAAGCTTTTATCTCCAAACATCAATTCACCAACTCTAAAGGGTATGTCTTGATACCTATCCAATGCAATTCCTGCTTTTTCTGCGCCAAGATACATCACCATTATTCCCACTTCCATTTGTGGAGTAGCTTTTTGAAGGGCATCAAACATATCATACTCCTTATCACAGATATAATCAATCCATGATCTAAGAACTTTTGTGGGATCTCGATTTTCAACGGATGCAATCAATACTTCCCAATCATCAGTAGAATAGTTATAGGTTTTCAGGAATTCATTTTTACAATCATCACAAAAACAGCCCCCAATTTTTCCGGGATATTTTGCCAAACGAAAATCATCATCCAAAAAAAGAAGATCGAAGCCCTCATCAGCAAGTAATTTATGCGCTTCTACATTATCTTCCACTATAGGGGGATGAATGGAAGTCCCTGAATATAAGTTTCCATCAATATCGCATGCGTTTTTCCAGGTTCCCTTTTTTTCAGACAAAGACGGATCCGTTGGATCTATGGCATTTCCCGGATGCCCGAGTGGCACTGTGAGTACATGAGGCTTAAATCCATTAGAGTTTAGGAAATCGGCAGATTTTTTTAATTCATTTGGTGTTTTATACCATTTTCCCTGCAGGTAGGAGCCCATCCACACATCCGTGATACCGGCATTTTTCATTATACCGATCAATTCAGGATGATCTATCCATGCTTCCTCCTGCAAGCTGATATGAAATTTTCGAAGGTGTCTTGTTTTTTTAGAAGAAGATATCTGACAGCCATATAGACCTAACTGACTTATAAAGATTCCAGAAGCCAGTGTTTTATGAATGAAATTTCGTCTTGATATTGGTTTAAAATGCATCATATTAACAACAAACGTTAAAAAAAATTTCTCGCTAAGGCGCCAAGACGCAAAAGACTGACTGTTCGTAGTTTGTAAAACCACGTTGTTTTTATATTTCTCTGATTACAAGCAAACTATTAATTAATTCTCGCTCATAAAAAGCACTGACCCGGGAATAGCCTGATCTGTAATTTCGTCCGAGCTATATTTAACTTTTAGCGCCTTGGAACCACCACTTTGAAAATATTCCACTCCAATTTTATGTTTCCCCTTGTTGAGGAATGTGGAACCACTCATTATTTTTGCTCCATGCTCTCCGTCATTATCCACCAGCAATTTATTATCAATGTATAATTTACTGCCATCATTAGAAGATGTTGAGAATTCATAGTGACCCTCTTTTTCGATCCTTATAAATGAGACATACTGAATTGCAAAATTGTTTTTCGGAACATCAATATTTTCCAGCTCGAATTGAAATACTTTACCCTTTGCAACCGGTTTCAATTTATTAAAATCAGGAAGATTTTTAAATTCACCCCTGTATAAAGCATACTTAATTCCATTTTTTGTCGGATCTACAAAATTGTAGATTACCTTGGATCGATTGCTGGGATTATAATATTTTTTAAATGCCTTTGCTCTTACAACCATGTTATCATTTATTTCAAAAGCTCCGCTATATACAGGTGAAGATTCATCAACTAAACTATTATCCGTTGTATAATGTATCACGGCGTCTTTATCTTTACAGGTAATTTCCACTAAAACTTTGTCCCCTAAGAGCAAGGTTTTCTTCGTTGGACTTATAACAGGAGTATTTACATATCCTTGCGTAATATTTAGATGGACTCCGTTTGATCTGAACGTATATTCCCCTGATTCAATTTTAAATATAGCCCTGTTATCTTCCCATCCTACAAAACTAACGCCATCGCTTTTTGAAGCCAATTTATTCCCTTCCATAACCTCCTCTTTATTTAAAGTTGGTACGTAGATGGTTGCAGTTGTATTTGCCGGGATAGTAATATTCCAAATGAATTTATCTTTCTCTAATTTCCAATTACTTATTATTCTTCCATAACTGGATTTAAAGGATGTATCAACATAAGTCAAGTCGCCCAAAACATTAGGTTTCATGATAATATGTTTAAATGCCGGATTTTCTGGATCCGGTTTGATACCTCCTAAATTTTCATAGAACCAGATAATAAGATCTCCCAAAAGCATCACATGATTGCCTGAATTCATTCCCGGATCTCCTTCATCACCATTCCACAATTCCCAAATAGTGGTTGCTCCTTTTTCCACCATATAACCCCAGCTGGGATAAGTATTTTGAGCGGCCAAAGTATAAGCAACATCTTCATGACCATTATCAGTAAGAGTGCGCATGAGCCATTGCCCTCCGATAATTCCACTCCCAACGTGACCATCACTCTCTGCCAATATTTTCTGCAATAAATTATCAAGAATTATTTGCCTGTGCTCTCTAGGGACAAGATCAAAAGCCAGAGCCAGGATATTTACCGTATGTGTATTGTTGCTGTATTTGATCTCTGACTTATCTAAAAATTTATTATTGAAAGCAGATTTCATCATTTCTGCTTTTTTAGCGTATTCTTCGGCGTCTTTTTCCTTGCCCAGTAAAGTTGCAAATTTTGCCATTAGTTGCAACTCGTAATAAAAATAAGCAGTACCAATATAATCCGAACTCGTAATTCTAAGCGGATCACCTGTGTGGATCAATTTAACATCTTCAGGCGGCACACACCAATCCCCATAGGTGTCTTTCGTCATGATGCCATTCTTCAGGTACTGACTCATATGCGCCACCCATTTTTGCATGGCCGGGTAGTTTATTTCAATAGTTTTTAGATCACCGTATTGCGTATATAACATATCAGATGCAAAAAGAAAAGTTCCTGGCCAGGTAGTATTATCCGTATATAAGGGCCAATAGGACGGAGCAACATCTGAAATACTTCCACTCTCCAGCTGTCCATCATTCATGTCGGTTACCCACTTGTTATAGAGTTTTGAGATGTCAAATATATAGCTCTCCCCCGTACTCTCAGTAGAACGATCCCCCAGCCAGCCTTGCCTTTCATCTCTTTGCGGACAATCTGTTGGTATACTTCTATAATTCCCCCGGATTCCCCAAAAGGCATTTTTATAAATATTGTTAATTAAGGCGTTGGAACTTTCAAAAGAGCCGGTGACCTCCAGTGCATCATGAATAACTTTTCCTTTTATTGAACTGAGTTTTGGTACTCCGGGAAAACCAATCATTTCAACAAAACGAAATCCGTGATAAGTAAACTTTGGCTCCCAGGATTCCTCTTCATCACCCTTTAATATATATGTATCCGTAACTTCGGCTCCACGGATATTATCCAAAAATAAAGTCCCATCCTCGTTAACCGTTTCTGCAAATCTTAAGGTCACCTTATGTCCAGCCTTTCCATGGACAAAAAGCTCTGTCCAACCCACCATATTTTGCCCCATATCAAAGATAAAAATCCCCGGTTTTACTTCATTAACAGCTATAGGATCAATTTCTTCCATGATCTTAATTGGCTCGTTTGGTTGTCCTACTAATTTTTCACCGGGTTTGTCCACTAATTTTGAAGAGATCCAGTCCGCATCATCATAACCGATTTTATTCCAACCTTTCATCTCCAGTCTTGCATCATAGAATTCACCATCAAATTCACTATTCTTTCGCGTTGGCCCCTTTGTAGTGAGTCTCCAGCTTTCATCAGTTTTAATGGTTTCTGTGGATCCATCTTCATATAATATATTGATCTGGCAAATTACTTTTGGATATCCATAGGTCTTGGTGGCAGTAGGCTCATTGGTTCTGGGTGCAAAATATCGGCCGTTACCTAATATAATTCCTATGGCATTTTTGTTGGATTGTAAATTATCGGCAACATCAAAGGTCATATAAAATGTTCTTTTGTCGTATTCGGTCAAACCGGGGGCCAATACCTGATCTCCAATTTTTTCTCCGTTGATATACACTTCAAATAACCCTAATCCGGAAACATAGGCGGTTGCTGATCTTATCTTTTTCTCCACATCAAACTCCTGTCTTAACATTCTTGAAGATAGTTTCCTATGTGATGTCATCGGATCATCGTCCCCAACTGCCTGATCCAATCCGATCCATTTTGCTTTCCAGTCGGATTCCTTGAAGAGACCGGTAGTCCAGTATGTCGGCTCGCTTGTGTGCTCCCTTTTATTCTGATCCCATACCTTTACTTTCCAATAATATTTTTGATCGCTCTTCAAATGATCCCCGTTAAAGTAGATCTGTATGGACTGATCTGATTTTACTTTTTTACTGTTCCATACATCTCCCTTATTCTCGTTTAAATTGTCTAAACTAGAGGCTACTAAGATTTGGTAAGCAGATTGACTAATACCGCGCTGTACAGATTCCATGTTCCAGCTAAATCTGGGTTTTAGGATATCCACACCCAGTGGGTTTACTTTGTATTCACATTTTAAATCAATGATATTCACTTTGGAGTCTTGAATACAACTACCGCTAAGAAGTATTAGTACCAGAAATTTGAAAATTGTTTTCATTTTTACTTTTTTTTAATTGACTATATTTTACTCTCGCAGATCGCACTGATTCTTCTTTTCTCTTTTCTCGCAGATCGCACTGATCACACATTAACTCATTAACTCATTTTCAAATCAACTAATCCTTTTCTCGCATGTTTACAAAGAAATAAGGCCAGGAGTTTATTTGATTTTACTTTCTTGTTCAAGAGAGTTAAATTAAGCTTAATCATCAGATGACCGATAACCGGAATGGATATAGTCATCAGATGAGTATTAACCACTTCCAATTAAAAACTGAAGAGCGATAATAATATTTCTTATTCATATTCTACAATAAAATTATACTCGCCTGAATCTAAGTTGATTATATTTTCGTTCTTCGTGCTTTTAACTAACTTGACCCCTTCTGATGGAATAAATACTTCCCCGTCATAAACTACAACATCACTTTCCTTTATAGATATAACCTCCTTATCTAAAAAAGGAAGTTGGAACTCTGCCGTAGTATTTACCGGAATAGAAAAATTATAACCAATGGTATTCTCTTTTCTTTTCCAGCCAGAGACAACCAATCCATAAGTGGTTTTTAAACTCGCCTTTGCCCAGTTCAAATCTTGAGCCGGCATAGGAGCCAGAATAATCTTTTTAAATCCGGGCATATCGGAAGTTGGTCTTATACCTCCCAGATAACCATAAAACCATTCTCCACATGAGCCTAAGGCAAAATGGTTTCTCGAATTCATACTTGGTCCCTCCGTATCACCATTCCATAATTCCCAAATTGAAGTTGCTCCTTTTTCTACGGAATATCCCCAAGATGGATAGGTCTTTTGCGAGGCTACTTTATAGGCCAGATCGTTGTACCCATAATCACTAAGTGTAGGAAGAAGTAAAGATACTCCTAAAAATCCCGTGGTAAGATGATTGTCTTTTGCTTTTACATTTTCTGCAATTGTAGCCGCAACAGCATTTTTTTGATCTTTTGGTACGATGCCAAAATTCAATGGTATTAAATTCGCTGTTTGTGTATTACCTGTATAAGTACTATTTGCCGCATCAAAATGTTTTTCATTAAATGCTTTGGCAATCTTGTTGGCTAATTCCTTGTATTTTTTTTCATCTTCCGTTTTTCCTAATATTTTGGCCATTGTTGCAATCATTTTAGCTCCGTAGAAATAGTATGCAGAGCCAATAGGCTCCGATGGCGATTTTTCAACTGCCACCCAATCACCATAACCGCCCTTTTCGTAAAGATCTCCCACACTTTTGGATCTCATATACTCTACCCAGGCAACAGTGGCATCATAATTTTCTTCAAGAATTCGTTCGTCGCCATAGAAGTTATACATCACCCAAGGCACTACAAAAACAGCATCGCCCCAGCCCGGAGCAGCAGGCCCTTTAACTACAATTACCGGACTGACATCATGTACTGCACCATCTTCATCTTGTCCATCAGTGATGTCGTACATCCATTTAGTAAAGAAATTTATCATTTCCATATTATAACTTGATGTAGGAGCAAAAGCCTGAGCATCTCCCATCCAGCCAAGTCGCTCATCCCGTTGCGGGCAATCTGTTGGAACTGAATACATATTACTCGCTTGCCCCCAGGTAATATTTTTCTGGATCTTATTTATCAGTTCATTCGAACAGGAAAATTCTCCGGTTACCGGTGCATCCGAATGGACAACAAGACCGGTAAAGGCATCTAATCCCGGCTTGCCCGGAAAACCGGTAACTTCAATATATCGATATCCGTGATAGGTAAAGTCCGGTTGCCATTCTTCCAAACCATCTCCGTTTAATGTGTATTCATCTGTCGCTTCGGCTTTTCTTAAATTATCTCTATAAATATTCCCGTCGGGTTTTAGTGTTTCCCCAAAGCGCATTTTTATATGTGTCCCGGCTTCCCCCTGCACTTTTAATCTGGCCCAGCCCGCGAAATTCTGACCCATATCAATAATATAAACTCCATCTGATGGGCTGCTGATATTAACCGGCTTTATTTCTTTTGTTATTCTTAACAAAGGTCCTTGCTGTGCAACGAGTTTTCCATTTTCTTTATCCAAAATACTAGCTGTTTCCCAACCTGAATCATCAAAGTTTATATTCTTCCATCCTTTTTCTTCCAGTCTGGCATCATATTTTTCACCATTGTATAAGGTTGTTTCTAAAATAGGAGCATCATGTGTTTTCCAATCCTTATCCGTAATAAATGTTTGACTCGTCCCATCCTGATAATCCACCACCAGCTGCATAAAGAATCGGAGAGGTCCATTGCTATAGGAGGTGGAACCACGCCAGCCCAGACCACTACTCCACCATAAGTTTCCTAAAATGGCTCCAATGGCATTTTCTCCTTTATGAAGTAAAGCACCTACGTCAAACGTTTGGTATTGGATACGTTTCGGATAATCTGTCCATCCTGGAGTAAAAACAGCATCTCCAACCCTATTTCCGTTGATATGCATTACATATCCACCTAAGCCTGTAACATAAGCACGGGCACGTTTTATTTTTTTATCAATTTCTATTTCATTGCGCACTAAAACAGGTCTTGGCGCTAAATATTCGTCTTTTTCATCCATCTTTTCCCAGGCTCCTGAATAATAATCCCCAAGAAACTTTATTTTACTCCAGTCAGCGTCATTAAAATTCATTCCTTTCCAACCGGAAAATTTCTTATTCACTGTTTTCCAACCCTTTGAATTTTTATCCGGTGCAATAAATTGTACGGTACCATCATCAAAACTGATCTTCAAACTGAACAGAAGTCCGAAAACATTTCCTATGGTATTCTCCGCTTTAACAGCAATGATATTCTCTTTTTTTATTGATTCAGTCACATCAAAATCGTATATCTCCTGCCAGGAATCCCCGGATCCAAGTTCAAACCCATTAAAATTCGCTGTGAATTTATTATCCGCTGTTAAACGTATTAATGCAGAAGTAACTTTTTTACCTGTTGGAAGGATTACTTTTTTTCTAAAATATACAGGCACACGACTCCCGGTTTCTGTTGGATGCCAGATCCATTCTTTCCATTGCCATTTCTTCGCTTCTTTTCCTTTTGATGTCAGTTCGATTTTCTTTCCTATCCAATTTGCCTGCCATTCCTCCGCCGACAAGATTCCCATCTCCCAGTGAGATGGTTTACTAAAACCGGATGCATTTCCTTTTAGGTCCCATATTTTCACTTTCCAATAATAAGTTTTGTAGGATTCCAATGCAGATCCGGCAAATTCCACATGTGCAGATTGATCCGATATGACCCTACCGCTATTCCAAATATCGCCAAACCCTTTGTCTAATTTTTCCATACTACTGCTTACTAAGATCTGATAGGCAGTTTGCTTCGCTCCACGACGGAAATCTTTAATTTCCCAGAAAAATCTTGGATTCTTTATATCGATACCTAGAGGATCTGTCTGATATTCACATCTCAAATTATCTATATTAGTTTGTAAATCCTTAGAACAGGAACTGAGAATTAAAATCAATGCTAAACTCTTAATAATTAGTTTCATCTTTTCCAGTGTTTTATTTAAATTATATCCAATTTGTTTGTTTTGTTTATCTCCTTTGATGAAAATATGCACTTGGTGGTATTTCCTGTTTTTTAATTCCAGGTCCTTCCCAGCTCACTATATCCCATTTCTTATTCCCTAATTGAAAATATTTTTGAGAAATTTTATAGACCCCTTTATGGATGGCAATAGATCCTCCTCCAAACTTTTTACTATCTAAGAAAAAGACGTTTCCATCATTTGATGAAATAGAAATCGTATAAATACCATCTCTTGGGATTTTTAAATAACCGGAAAAGGCATATCCAAAATAATCCTCCCGTTTCCTTTCATCAGCTGTGATTCTTGAAATAATACCTGTTTCTAATGGTTCCAGATCATCCAGTTCATCTGGACTGATCACATGTGCATGATAATATTTGTATTCCAGGCCTGGTTTTAATTCTAATTTATTCTCATAATTGGTATAGTTTTCATATTCCAATTTTTTCATTTTGACGGAAACAGGAGTACTGGAGAGTATCCCTTTTCTAAAGGCGGTAAACCTGATAGTTGAAGTCTTATTTACTTCTATTAGGTCTTTGTACAACATAGAATTTTCCGTTGGTTCACTACCGTCAAATGTGTAATGTATTTTAGCTTCTTTATCACTACACTTCAAGGCTATCTTTCCTGTATGCAAAAAATAGGTATCAGAAGTGACAGCATACGGCAGCGCTACATAAGGTTGTAATGGTTCAGTAAAGGGCCTGGATTCTTCAGCAGTTCCCCAGGTCTTGTTTGGCTTGTCTCCCATTTTAAAAATCAAGGTACTCCCACTCAAAATATCTTCATGTTTGAACCAGGACTTATCATAGTCTGCTCCATTTAAAGTTACCGACTGGACATAAATATTATTTTTAGAAACATTTTCAGCCTTAACGATGAATTTTTTTTCGTTTTCAAGATTGATCGTAACTTTATCAAAAATCGGGCTTCCAAAGGTGTATGTGGGTTCTCCCGGACAAACCGGATAAAATCCCATAGCACTCATGATATACCAGGCCGACATTTGGCCACAATCTTCATTGCCACTTATACCATCGGGTTGATCATCATAAAGTGTCTCCAGAATTTGGCTTATCATCGCCTGGGTTTTCCAGGGTTTTCCAATATAATTGTATAAATAGGCCATGTGATGGCTCGGTTCATTCCCATGTGCATATTGACCAATAAGTCCAGTTGCATCGACGATTATATTGTCGTGTTTTGATTTGATGGTAAAAAGATCATCCAGCCATTTGTCAAAGTTCTCATCTCCTCCGATAGAATCGATCAAACTATTCATGTCATGTGGTGCAAATAGACTGTATTGATAGGAATTCCCTTCTACAAAATGATGCGTCCCTTCGGTAGGGTCAAATGGCGTTATCCAGCTCCCATCCACATTTCTTGGCCGCATAAAACCTGTTGTCGGGTCAAATAAATTTTTATAGAATTGCGCTCTTTTTTGATAGTGAAGGTAGTCTTTTTCTTTATCTAAATATTTTGCCATTTCCGCTATACACCAGTCATTATAAGCATATTCCATTACTTCTGAAACTGAACCACCAGGTTGAAATCCCATATTAGAATAAGCTCCGGTTTGGTCTACCTGGTTTTTCATTGCTTTATAAGCAAGTTTCACATCATAATCACGAATTCCTTTGACATAGGCATCTAAAATAATTGGTACCGAATGATGACCAATCATTGATCCGGAGTGTTCCCCCCATATTTCCCAATGAGGCAGCCTTCCTGTAATCTTATAAATTTCCAAAAATGTTTTGATATACTCATTCATTCTGGAAGGATCTATGATGGTATAAAGTGGCATCTGTGTTCGGAATATATCCCATAAGGACCATACCGTATATCTGGTGAAATCAGTAGCTTCATGTATTTTTCGATCTCCACCCCGATATTTTCCATCAACATCGTTTAGTGTTACCGGTGCCATGGCGGTATGATATAAACCCGTATAAAAAATTCTACGCTCTCTTTCTGTTCCTCCTTCAATTTCAATTTTCGATAGGTGATTTTCCCAAAGTTGCTCTGCTTCCCTCTTTAAATTATCAAATTCCCAGGCTTTATTTTCCGCATCCAGATTTTTTTTTGCACCTTCAATACTTACCGATGAAATACCCACTTTGACCAATATACTTTCTCCCTCTACCGTAGTATAGTTTACAAAGCCCTTAATATTCTTCCCTTTTGCTGCTTTAATGTCTTCAACAATTTCATCATCAATGGCAATACCAACACTTTTAAAAGGTTTTGAAAACTTGGCATAGAAATAAACATGCTGGTCTTTGGCCCATCTTACAGATCTTCTAAAACCTGAAATTTCAGTATCACTAATGATATTCATCTCAGAATCAATAACCCGATCCCTATTCAACAGATCGATAATAATATTTGATTTTTCGGATGCAGGAAAAGTATAACGATGAAATCCCGTGCGATTTGTCGCTGTTAATTCTGCCGTAACATTATAATCATCCAAAAGCACCTTGTAATATCCGGCACTTGCATATTCATTTTCATGTGAAAATTTTGAACGATAACCCGTTTCTGAATCCTCCTCATCACCAACAAGAACATTTACTTTACCTGTGGTAGGCATGAATAGTATATCACAAAATTCAGGAGCACCTGTACCGCTTAAATGTGTATGACTGAACCCCATAATGGTCTTATCGGAATAGTGATAGCCCGAAGATCCATCCCAGTTTTCCATACGTGTATCCGGACTTAATTGCACCATGCCGAAGGGTACCATTGCCCCGGGGAAGGTATGACCATGACCTCCCGTGCCAATAAAAGGATCAACATATTTTGTGTATTTTATTTCATTTTGATTAGAGCAAGAAACAATACTTAATACAATCAAAAATAGGAGTTTATTCAATATTGATCTCATAATTTAGTTTAATATTAATTCATTCAAAAGTTTAACCTTGTTTATCGTTAGAATAGTTCAACCCCCAGGGTTTTCTGATCTTATCCATTACTTCCATGATCTGTATGGATTCATCCAATGGCATGAATGGAGATTCTTTTAAACCTTCTTTCATACATCGCATGACCTCTTCAGCTTCGTAATTCAAGGCATTTCCAATGATTGGTTCTTCTAGTTTTTCTATTTCATTATTGCCTATAAAAAGAGTTGCTTTGGTTGGTACGGCAAAAACTTCATCTATTTTAATATAGCCTTTGGTGCCGAGAATATATGCTTCATCGACGGCATTGGTTCTTAAAGCAAATGACAGATCTGCTATTTCCCCTTTATCGTATTTCATAATAGCAACTCCTTGTTCATCAGAACCCCAATCGCCAATATGGCTCATTCCTGTAACTTCTATTGGTGCTTTTCCAAAGATCTGCGAAGCAAAGGAAATGACATAGACTCCAACATCCAATAAACTACCTCCACCCAGATCAGGATTTAACTGACGAGCTCCGGGAGGAAACACTCCTCTTGCACATCTGGAAGCCTTTACCATTCTAACTTCCCCAATTCGACCTTCTTTTATCCATTTTATGGCTTTTTTTAACAGAGGAACATGACGGGGTATCATAGCTTCCATTAGAAAGACATTTTCCTCACGTGCAACTCCGACCATTTTTTTTGCTTCTTCTGCATTTATAGTCAAAGCCTTTTCACATAGAACAGATTTTCCATTTCGCATACACAGGATACTGTTTTCCAGATGGAAAGTATGTGGTGTGCCAATGTAGATCACATCAATATCCGAATCCTTTGCTAATTCCTCGTAAGTTCCATACGCCCTGGAAACATTATTTTCTTTGGCAAATTTTTGAGCAGAACTTTCATTTCTGGAAGCCACTCCAACGAGTTCGGCCTGAGGCAAAATAGCCAAAGCTTTGGCAAACTTATTTGAAATATGCCCTGTACCGATTATGCCCCATTTGATTTTTTTCTCCATGATAATTTATTCTTCTTTTTGAAAAGTTATCGTCCTTTCAAAGATCATACCTGTCAGGTTTTTACTTGCCCGCCTTTGGAGGGAAAACCTGACAGGTCTATTTTGTCTGAAACAAAATGGAAGCAGGAATTTCTTGCTTAGATATTTCCTTTGAACTATAACTTAGTTTCAGCATTTTTCCACCTCCACATTGAAAGTACCTGACCTTAATCTTATGAAGTCCTTTCTTTAAAGCAATATCACCGGGCTCTTCCACAGGGCCATGATTTGCTTCATTTTCTACCAGTTCTATACCATCAATAAATAGTTTACTTCCATCATTTGACTCTAAATAAAAAGTATAGATCGCATCTTTGGGCAATTTGATATAGCCTTCAAATTGATAACCAAAATAATTATCAATTTTTGCATTTTCTATAGTAAAAGTATCCTTGGTCCCCAACTTCAGAGGTGTAAGTCCATCCATATCTTCGGTTGTAACAAAAAACCTTTCAAAATAATCATAATCCAAGCCTTGTTTTATCTTAATGTTTTTTACAGCTTTTTTGAATACGGCTTTTTTAATCTCATATTCTATGGTTGTACTCGGTTTAAGATCTTTATGAAAAGATCGGATCTTTAATGTTTTTGTTCCTGAAAATTTTATCGGATTCTCGTAAATATTAGAATTTTCAATTGGTTCAGTGCCATCCAAAGTATATCTGATCTCAGCACCCTCTGTACTGCATGCTAGACCGATTTCTGTAGTCTTTACAAATAGTGTTGACCCGGATTCAATATAAGGCAAGGCAACCTTTTCTTCCCCCATAACAGAATATGGTCGATCTTCTTCAGAAGTTCCCCAATTTTTATTTGGTAGAGCGCCCATTACAAAGACCAGGGTACCTCCATTTATGATATCCTGGTGCTTTAAATACGATTTCGTATAATTATTCCCGTTTAAAATTGCAGATTGAATGTAGATATTCTTGTCAGAACTATTTTTGGCTTCAATAATAAACTGCTTCTTATTTTCTAAATTTATCGTGGCTTTTTCAAATAATGGCGATCCGATAACATAAATATCCTGCCCGGGTGTAACAGAATAAAATCCCATCGCACTTAAAATATACCAGGCTGACATTTGACCGCAATCATCATTTCCTGATAATCCTCTTGGTGTGGCGGAATGCAATTCAGTCAATATTTGATGCGCCAATTTCTGTGTTTTCCAGGCTTCCCCAACAAAATTATACAAATATGCCAGATGATGACTCGGCTCATTACCCTGCCAATATTGACCAATAGATCCCTCATGAACTTCATCAGATTCTAATGAAAAAAGCACGTCTAACCATTGTGAGAATTTTTGATCTCCTCCCATTTGTGCAATCAAACCATCCGTGTCTTGTGGGACAAACATATATTGATAAGCATTGCCTTCTGAATAGGCCGAGTTCTTTAATGGATCAAAAGGTGCTAACCACTCCCTGTCTAAACTTTTCCCTCTCATGAATCCTGAAGTATTATCAAATACATTTTTATAAAATTGCGATCTTTGATCGTATCTATCTATATCGTCCTCAGACCCTAAATTCTTAGCCATTTGCAAAATACACCAATCATCGTAGGAATATTCTAATGTTTTGGATACAGATTCCGCCTGCCTGTCGAATGGCAAATAACCAATTTTCTTATAATATTTCAAGCCCAGTTTTTCCAATTCAGCGCTGTGTTTTACCGCCTTATAAGCCTTTTCTACATCATAATCTCTGATCCCTTTTACATAAGCATCGGCTATTACAGGCACTGCGTGATAGCCCAACATATCATCGGTATAATTCCCGGCAAGGGCCCACATAGGCAACCTTCCACCATCGTCATACTTCTGTAAAAGTGATCTGATAAAATCGTTGGTTCTTTCCTGCTCTATGATGGTAAACAATGGATGTAAGGCCCTGAAAGTGTCCCATAAAGAAAATACAGTATAATTCATAAATCCTTCCGCCTGATGTACTTTTCTGTCTATTCCTCTGTATTTACCATCTACATCCATATAAATATCCGGACTCATAAAAGCATGATACATAGACGTATAAAAGAATATTTTCCTGTATTTCGGTCCTCCTTCAATTTCTATTTTACCGAGCTCCCTGTTCCAGGCATCTTTTGCTTTTTTAACAATACCATCAAAATCCCAATCCGGAATTTCCGCTTGTAAATTTTTTCTTGCCCCTTCAGTGCTAACTGCTGAAATTCCAACTTTTACCAATATCTCTTCCCCTCTATTTGTGTTATAATTAATTACTGCTTTTACATTTAACCCCCTGGCCTCGGTTTGTTCTTTTACAATAATATCATCCACTGCAATTTCAAAAGAGCTAAACGGTTTGGAAAATTGGGCTACAAAATATACATATTGGTCATATGCCCAACCATGTGACCTTCTCAGGCCTTCAATCTCGTTTTCACTAACCTTCGTAATGATCAGATCCTCGGCGTCGCCACCAGGAAATTCCAGATCTAAAATAATATGTGCATTCTCTGTCTCTGGAAAAGTATATCTATGAAACCCCGCTCGTAAAGTACTGGTCAATTCAACTTTTATGTCATAATCATCCAGTAATACGGAATAATATCCTGGTCTGGCAGTCTCATTCTTATGATCAAAGGAAGATCGATAACCCCTAGAAGTATCTTCTTTATCCCCAGGGATCAATTTAATATCTCCAACGATTGGCATCATTAATATATCTCTGTATTCAGGCTCACCAACACCATTTAAATGGGTATGAGAAAAACCAATTATGGAATTGTGATTGTATTTATAGCTACCAAATTTTGCGGGACCTTCCAATCCAGTATCAGGACTTAGTTGCACAGCACCAAATGGCATAGTTGCCCCCGGAAAGGTATTACCATCTCCTTCCGTACCGATAAAAACATTGACAAATTGTGTATAGTTATTTTTATTCTCGGTACATCCACTAATAATTATAAGGATTATTATTAAGATATACTGTTTATAGGTTTTATAATTTACAAAGATGTTAGTTCTCATTTTGTAAGTAATTTTTAATTTTTGGAGCTATTTTATTATATCCTTTATTATTTGGGTGTAATCCATCCGAAAATAAAGACTCATCAATTTTGCCATTTTTGTTTAACAATACCATTCCAACATCCATATAATTTATTTCGTATTCACCAGCTAATTGAGAAATCATTAAATTTAATTCTAAGACTTTCTCTTCATTTTTACGTCTTGGATATAAGCCCAGAATTAATATTATTGCTTTTGGCTGTCTGTATTTTATTGCTCGAACTAATTGTTCCAATCCGTCAATAATTTCTCTATTTGTATTCAAATGCAAATTATTAGTACCTATATTCAGTAAAATTTGATCCGCATTATAGCCTTCCAATTCATCGTGATAAACTCGCCAAAGTACATTCTCAATACGATCCCATCCAAAACCAAAATTTCTAACCTGTAAAGGTTCTAAATATTTATTCCATGATTTCTCCCCATTCACTATTGGAGAAGTTGGAGATCCGCCCCAATAATGCGTTATAGAATTGCCTATAAAACAAATTTTTGGAGGATCATTCTTATTTAAAGTCAATAATTCTTGATGCCTTTGTTCCCAATTATAATTCTGTGGTTCTCTCGATTGAGTGATGGGTATAGTCGTTGCTTCGGTTCCCACAGGTTCATTTAAAATTATTCTGATTTTCTTTTCATATGCCAATGCATATTTCATCATCCCTAAATCAGAAGGATGCGTTCCATCAACAAAATCTTCCATCCCTAAATGAAGCTCCTCTTTACTGAGTAAATAGATATTTCTAATCCCTTCCAAATTTAATTTTTTAAATGCTTTCCGATTGATTTTATTAAGTTCAGAATATGTATTGTAACGATCCTTATTTGTCAATCCGTCTGAATAACCAGCATGATCAACCAATAAAATTGGTGTTTCCGGATGACTTTCTTTTATTCTGTAGACCGAAGCAATTATTCTTTGATAAACTTCCTCGGAAGTTCTGTCCTTATTCAGTGTCAAATTAGGTAAACAATCTAATACATAGACCTTTGCATCTATGGTACTAATAATATCTATCATTTTATTTTCCAACCTGCCATTACCTGAAAATGCGAGGTTTATTAATGGTCTACCCATTTTTCTTGACAAAATTGATGTCCATGCCATTCCCGGTCTTGAAGCACAGGCACCTTGCGCAATAGAGGTCCCATAGACAACTATGGGCTTTTCTTTTCGAAGAGGTAAGGGGTCAAATCTTCTATTTTTAGGAATCCCTATTTCAAGCCACTCTATGCTATTGTATAAAGGCAGGAAAAGTTGATATTCCTTACCAAGATCATGGTATTTGTCCTTTGGATCTAAATTTTTAAAATGATATTGAATCGTGTCATTAAAAGAGAATTGTCCTCTACTCCATAAGAGCTCACCATCACTATTTTTAGCATATAGATCAACACCGCTAACTCCCGTTGCTGGCATATGTGGCATGGCATATTCTCCTTTTACCTTATATCTTACCTTTATCTCCCGTGCATCACTTCTAAAGCGAATCAGTAGTCCGGCTGATTGTTTTGATAAATCCCAAAGAGGTTCTCTAACTTTTTTTTTATTTCTTTTGGTAACCTATCATAAGTAGATTCAACCTTTCCGGGCCAACCTTGACCTTCCACCACGTAGAATTCATTATAAGTCGGATTCCACCATGTATAATTATCTGAATCCTGACCCGATGAGATTTGGAATTGCAATAAAAAAAATATGAAAAGTAACAGGTGCTTTATCTTCATTTTGTCAATATTAATTTATTGTAGAAACTCATAGTTTGAGAGATATAAGTGCATTATTATTAACAAAGACTTGCTTGATATTAAATATTTTAGAATACTCCAAAATAAATTATCTTTTAAGCTTAACAACGAAAAAGATATTACAAGAACCCTTATATTATTGATATCCCTACAAATTAAACAAGAATAATTCTTCTATACTACCAGAATTCTATGCTTAATAGCAAATATCTTAACTAAAGCTACGTCATACTGTAATTTCATTAACTATGCAATGAAATCTACTAACCGGATATATCCATACGCACTTTAGTATTTGTTTTTGCAGATTCGTAAATCGCTAGAACAATGGCTAACGACTTTAAACTTTCTTCCCCTGAAACAGGTGGAATCTCGTTCTTCTGAATAGCTTCTGCAATAGCCTCAAACTGCCTTTTATGGGCTTCAAAAGAAAAGCCATCCAGGGGACTTGAAGAACCTGCTCCTGATGCTTCATTTTTTGGTGAGCCCTCTTTGGCAAAAAGCTCCTCCACCATTGAAATTGTAACTTCGTCGCCATCAATAAGTGCAGATCCCTTTTCTCCATGGATCTCAATCCTGCGAGATTGAGAAGGCTGAACCGAAGTAGATGCCTGAATTACCCCTATAGCTCCGTTCTTATATCTAAGTGTTGCCACAGCATTGTCCTCACCCTCCAAATTATGTGTAAAAGTGCCTGTTTGACCAAAAATCGTATCCACGTCTCCCATTAACCATTGCAATAGATCAACAGTATGAATAGCCTGATTAATTAATACACCCCCACCATCGAGTTCTAAAGTACCCCGCCAGGCACCACTATCATAATACTCTTGTGTTCTATACCATTTGATATAGGCGTCTGCCATAAATAATTTACCAAGTCCATTATTTTCTAACAATTCTTTCAATTCCTGCATATTATCCATAAAACGACTCTGGTAAATAATTGCCAGTTGAACATCGTTCTTTTTACAGACACTAATCAGTTTTTGAGCGCGCTCCAGAGTTACTTCAATGGGTTTCTCAACGATTACATGTTTTTGTGCCTCTGCTGCTTTTTCACCAAAGTCCAGATGCGCCCCGTTTGGCGTACAGATGGAAACCGCATCCAATTCAGGATCTTCTATAAATTTATTCCAATCCGTAAAACATTGGATATTATATTTTTCTGTAAAATGGCTTGCTTTTTCCTTATTGCGACTGTAAGCGGAGTACAATTCCATATTTACCGATGCTCTAATTGCCTGTGCATGGATATCGGCTATTGTTCCGATTCCGATTATTCCTATTTTAAGTTTTTTAGTCATTAGCTACTTTTTGTTTGTGATGGTATTTTAAGGATTTCTTCTTTTTCTTTCTCGCTGATCTCGCTGATGATCGCAGATTATGATACATAATCATTCTGCACTCTCAATTATTTCATCTAATTTTTCTCTAAGCTCAATCAATTTAATTTCAAACGCTTTATTCTCAACTAAATTTATCTCTTCAGAAGGGTCATTTTTCAGATCGTACAATTCTTCATACTCAGGATAATCTCGATACCTAAAATATTTGTAATTTTTAGTACGAATTCCCTCATTGGATGGGATATCCTTGCGGTCCCATAAATGTTCACATAAAAATGCATCTCTATTTATTAACGGGCTTTTTTTCTTTTGAGTAAAGCTTGCAAGACTAACACCTTGCATAACATCGGGTATTGCTATACCAGAATATTCAAGGATCGTAGGTGCAATATCGATATTTAATACGTTGGTCTCAATATCTTTACGAGTCTTAGATCGTGGATCGTATATGATCAAAGGTACTCTGAGCGAAACATCATATAACAGCCATTTTCCAGCAAATTGTCTTTCACCAAGAAAATATCCATTATCGCTTATAAAAATAATAATAGTGTTTTCGGCCAATCCCTTCTCCTCTAAGGCAGTACGAATTTCGCCAATCGAATTATCAACACCACTGATCATTCTGTAATATCCTTTAACCATTTCCTGATACTTTTCTTCTGTATCAAATCGCCAGTACCAACGTGTACGGTTAAGACCTACCCTGACAAAATTGGGTTGCTCATTAAAATATTTGTTTTCAGCTAATATTGGCTTTGGGACGTTAATTTCATTATAAAGTGTCTCGGTATTTTGAGGATAAATATATTGATCCGGTGAACGGTCTTCTGCATGAGGAGCATTATAACTCACCGTCAAACAAAATGGTTTATTAGAAGGTGCATTTTTAATAAAATCCAGGGCCTTTTCACTCATTATTTCGGTTAAATGGGTATGTTTTGTCGCACCATCGGTTAAACGATAATAAAAATCGGCATTGTATGGTCGATATACATCAAAGAGGGTAGTATCTAATTTGTTTTCAAATGCCACCCCAAATTTCCCGAGATAACCATTATAATAACCGGCTTCTTTTAGCAAGGCAAAATAACTTTTATCTATAAGCTCTTTCGATAAGGGCGGTTTAGTAAATGTATAACCATGCTTTCGCTCGAAGAGACCAGTCATAATACTTGCTCTGCTGGCAGCACAAATAGGAGTAGTCACAAAGGCATTTTCAAAATAAACACCTTCTTGGGCTAATTTGTCCATATTAGGTGTACGAATAAGTTCATTACCTGCATAATTTAATGCGTCCCAACGTTGATCATCTGTAATAATGAAAATTATATTTGGTCGTTGTTGCGTCTTGTTAATTTCCTGTGCGTATGGCTTTAATTGCATAAATAAAAGCAATCCTGTCAATTGAGTAATTTTTACTATAACTTTGAATTTATTATTCATTTTTATATTGGTTTAATACTGATCAAATTAGTACCGGGTAACAAATTTAAAATTCCTATATAATTATTAATTCTTTTTCCATTAAAATAAATAGCTGATTTTTCCGGAATTGGTAAAACAAATTCACTCTTCATATTTCCAGGCAGCTCAATATGGAATTCGTACGAATCTACAGTTTGTATAAATTCAGCCTTGATACTTCCACGAATAGTTGGAACCCTAATTTTGCTGGTTTTCAATCCTGATAATTGCGGTTTGATCCTGGTCTTTGAATATCCCGGTTCTACAGGAATTATTCCCCACATTCCTGAAGGAATTATATTTGCAGGAACGGCTCCCCAAGCATGATTCCAATCTGTATTTGGTTTGTATTTGATATCCCAGGCCTCCATGGAAATGGTAGATCCTGATTGGATCATATTCCACCAGCTTCTATCGTGAGTAGCTGTTAATAAGCTCATTGCATAGTCGGCTTCACCAGTTTTATATAAACCTTCCAATAAGTATTGTGAGCCATATACGCTACATGCCATCCCGCGTGATTTGATGAATTTAATGACAGTTTTTTTATGATTATCCGGCACAAGATCAAAGGCCAAAGGGAACATATTGGCATGTAAAGAGGAATGGGTAGAAGTTTCTCCATCCAAATAGAGCCCTTGAACCGTATCCAATAATTTTTCATTGATCGATCTTTTCACCAATTTTGCTCTCTTAAGAAAAAATAAGGAATCTTCCTTTTTATCTAAAACTCCTGCGATAGCAGCCATTTGTTTTAAATTCTGATAATGAAAGGCATTTACTACCGTGTTTATTTCCACCATTTCATAGCCATCTCTTTCTCCTTCTTCAGTCGCAAGTTGCCAACCGGTATCTTTTTGACCGGGAGGCCAGTCTACAATATCTCTTAGTCTTGCATCCGGATCTGTAAACCCAAGTTGACTCATAATTTCAGAGGTAATATTTTTTGAAGAAATTAAACCATCTTCACGAGCCAAACTTAGCAGTGTTTTCTGTTTTAACTTGTCGTAGTAATATTCTAAGGATTCAGTATTTCCGGTAAACATATAATCCATATAGAACATTGGAACTGTATGTAAGATCCACTCTGTTGGCCAGGTAGGATACTTTATAAAATACTCATTGGTTCGTCTTGCCATGGAATATTCACGATCTGTATAATAATGACCCAGTTGATTGATATAAGCATCGGCTTCATAGGGAATTCTTTCTCTATCCCCATCAACATAAAGCCCTGTAAAAGAAGTTGCTTTAATGCTGTATTTACTCAAATCCCAAACCTGATTCAGGATGCTATCCGAACTTTCAAAATAGCTCTCGCTATCATCAAAATAATAAGTGAAGGTTTTCTGTTGAATATTTTCTTTATGTAATTCTCCATGGAAGTTCTCTATTTCACAATATCTGAATGGAACGATAACACCAAGACTATCAGGGAGTTTTATTGCCGCTCCTGATGTATTGCGTCTGTTGGCGGGCAATTTTATCTCATAGTCCTCTTTATCAGGATCTAACACTAATTCGACCTTTTGATAGCGTATAGAACCTCCGGGATCTCTATCCACGCTATCTCCTTTTGCTTTTTCTCCGAGATGTATAATTATAGTGTCAGCAGAGTTTACATTGATATTCTGCAAAAGCAAAGTACAAAAGGCATCTTTTCCAAAATCGATAAAATAATTGTTATCCTCATTCTTAATTAGTTGATCCGGCTGGATCAATTCACTAATGAATCTGTTATTTGTAGTTGCATAGTCTTCGAATTTCCCCGTTCTAAAGCTTTGAATCCTTGAAAAGGAGCCAGGATTGTTTTGCTGATCCCAAATTCTGACCCTCCAATAATAATTTGCATCATCAGAGAGTGCTTTACCGGAATATGGAACTTCTATAGAATTGTCATTTATAGTTTTTTTGCTATCCGAAATATCGGCTTCATTTTTTTGAAGTAAGGATTCGGAAGTAGCAATTTGAATTTGATAAGCAGTTTGAAACTCAGCCTCAACCGGGACTATCCAACTAAATTCAGGATTCGGATCAAGTATAAGTGTTTGTTCAGGCTCTCGAATAAATTCAACCATTAAACCCGTCGGTCCATTTTTTTCTACGTTACACGCAGCAAATAGGGATAATATTATGATCAGAAATTTATGCATATTCGTTTTTTTATAATTTCGATTCAAAACTATATTTGCCGGAGCCTATTTTAAAAATGGCATTTCCTTTTTCCATTCTTATCAATTCAATGTCATTTATATCTGAAATGTCCATATTTCCTTCCATTACTGATTCAAGATCGCTGGTTGGGATATAAACTAAAGCTGTTGTGTTAACGGGAATCGTTAGATCAATTTGGAAACTACTATCACTACGTTTCCATTCACAAACAATTTCTCCCCGAACGGATTTGTATTTTGCTTTCACCCAATTGACATTAGAAACCATCTGTGGGCGAATAATTATTTTATCAAATCCAATGGCAGTTGGATCTGCCTGAATGCCGGCAAGCCATTTGTAGAACCATTCACTAACAGAACCAAACATGGGATGATTATGAGAATAGAGACTATTATCATGTTCCCAATGTTCCCATAAGGTAGTAGCACCATTAGCCAACATAAACCCCCATCCCGGAAAGGTTTTCTTATCTACCATATTGGCAGCAGTTTGGGCAAATCCATTTTCCGAAAGCACATCCAATGCATATTTCGTTCCAAATATTCCGGTAGAAAGATGGCCTTTATTTTTTTCTTCAATGTTTTTTACCAGTTCATTAAGGGCATCTCGTTGATTTTCTTCCGGGGCAATTCCTGTATATAAAGCAAAAGACTGACTGCCTTGCGTATATGGCGCGAATTTCCCGGTTCCCTTATCCTGAAATCTTTCCAGATAAGCTTTTTTTATCATTTCTGACAGATCCTTATATTTTTTAACGTCTTCCTTTCGATTAATGATCTCAGCCAATTCTGACATGATTACCGCACTTTGAAAATATAACGGAGTAACCATTTCTGAGGTTGGTATTTCTGCCAGACTTTCGTGATCGCTAAGTCCGGCAGTAATTATAAGATCATTGTTAGAAATTACACCTTCAAACCATTTTCTTGCTGTATCGTATTGTTCTTCTATCAAAGAAATATTTCCATAATACTGATACAATTCCAATAAGGTCAAGGGATGTGAAAATTCCCAGCCTATTCCGCAATAATCAATACCCACAAATGGGGCAGTATCCGTAAGCCTTCCATCCGGGAGGCTTGCATCCTGAAAATCACGAACAACTTTGGTATAAAAATTTGACATATCATAATTATATATAAAAGCATCCGTTGTAACCGCCAGATCACCTCCATAGCCGAAGCGCTCACGATGTGGACAATCCGACTGAACGCTAAAAACATTACTTAAAAAAGTCCATTCTGTAATACTTTGAATATCATTGAACAATTCGTTGGAACATTCAAATTCACCCACTTTGGTCAAATCGCTACTCAGTCTCATTCCTTCCATGGCATCCATTTCCGGTTTTCCGGGATAACCGGTAACTTCCACATATCGAAACGCATGGAAGGTAAATTTTGGCACATAATATTCTATTCCCTTACCACTGGCAATATAAGTATCACTCTGCCATGCTATCTCGGGTGAATATGGTCCTCCTTTCAACTCTCCATTTTTGTTTTTACCCTTTATCTGACCGGCAACGCTGGTCATAAAATTCAATGTTCCATCTTCATGCACTAGTTCACCATATCGAAGTTTTATTTCTGTTCCGGCTGGGGCTTGAACTTTTAATTTTACCCAGCCTGCAAAATTCTGGCCCATATCAAAAATAAAAACATTGGGTTTTGGTTCGGTTAACTTTACAGGATTGATTGTTCCGGTAATTTTTATGGGAGGTTGATTTTGCGCCTGAAGTTTCCCGTTTTTATTTGTCGCTAATTTGGCATTCTTCCAGTTACCATCATCAAAACCAAAGATGTCCCAATCGGGAATTTCCTTTCTGGCATCATAAATTTCACCTAAAAAAATATTATTCCGAAGTATGGGACCTTCGTGGGTTTTCCATTTATCGTTAGATACGATCGCTTTTATTGTTCCATCCTCAAATTCAATTTTAAGTTGGGCTATAAATTTTGGTCTGCCATTTGTCAAAAATTCCCTTAAATTATAGGTTCCCCACATCTTCATTGGCAAAGGGTTGAACCAACCATTTCCTATGGTAACCCCAATACTATTTCCTCCATTATTTATCATTTTTGTAACGTCGTATGTCGCGTAAAGCACTCTCTTGTCATAATTTGTCCAACCCGGATCTAAAACATGATTCCCAACTTTTTTGCCGTTTATACTTGCTTCATAATAGCCTAATCCTGTAATGTATAATCTCGCTTTTTTGATCTTTTTAGAGGTCTTAAAATCTCGTCTGAACATAGGTGCAGGGTCTACTTCATAAAACTCCTTGAAATTTTGAGGTTCTGTTTTTCCATCACTGATCCATTCTCCTTTCCAATCATTTTGATTTACCAAACCCATCTCCCACTGTGCCGGCTGACTCCAGTCAGATATTAACCCTTGTTCATCCCAAATTCTCACCTTCCAGTATACTAAATTCTCACTATTGAGTGCTTTTCCCTTGTAAGGTATCTGAATCGATCGATCAGAATTTACTTTTTGGGTATCCCAAAGATTACCCTGGTTTTTTGATAATGTCTCTTGTGAATCAGAGACCAATATTTGATAAGCAGATTGGTTCTTATTTCTAAAAAGTGATTTTAAGTTCCAGCTTAGTTTTGGTTGTAAAATATCTATTCCTAAGGGGTCAATACGGTTTTCACATGTCAAATTATCTATTTGAATAGATGTTTCTGTTTTTTGACAGGAAATAATAAGTAACAAAATAATTGTTATAAGATACAACTGGTTTTTAAAATTCATTTTAAGACAGGGATTAATTATAATTTGATTATTTCTGTCATACAAATTTAAATATATTCTTTGCGGACATACCGTTCTTTTCTTTGCAGTGGTTGTTACACAGAGATTCACAGAGAAGACACAGAGTTTCACAGAGGTTAAATCGATGGAAGTGGATTCTTCTAATCATTTAAATTGTATAATATTCTTTTTAGTTGATTCAAAATTAATCATTTAAATGCTTAAGTAAAACATGATGAAAAAATAATATATTAATTAATCACCTTGATTGCGCATGTCTAATGCCCAAAGAAAGTTCAACTCATTTTCAAATCATCAAATCAACTAATTTTCAAATTGGCCAAGCCTTAATTCAAATCAATGCATTACAACAAATTCATAAGATCCTGAATTGACCAGATAATGTGTATATTTATCTGTTGCATTTATAAATTTAATATTTTTATCCATAGACCGTAATTTTTCTGATATTGAGTCGCCTCCTTTTTTATTCACAGGTATATAAATATCTCCGGTCATATTCGCAGGGATTACTATTTTCAAGCTTAATTCGGAATTACTATTTTTCCAATGAACGCTTACGTTTCCTCGAATCGTTGATATTGACGCTTTGACATAGGGTAAAGATTCCGGAATAAATGGTTTAATAATGATTCGTTCGCATCCCGGATAATTTTCATCGAGATTGAAGCCAGCCAGAGTTTTATAAAAAAATGCATCTATACTTCCTGTCATCACATGATTATGCGATTGTTTGAGGGTCCAGAATTCACTCATGGTCGTATATTTTTCTACCATGTCGCTCCAACTGGGATAACCTGTTTGCGTGGCCAGCATATATGCCACGTCGGCTCTGCCTTCCTGCGTTAAAGCATCGATCATGTATTTAGAGCCCAATACACCTGTTGTAAGATGACCCTTGTTCTTATTGATAATGTCGTCCACTAAATTCTTTAATACTTGCTTTTTATTTTCCTCCGGAACCAAACCTAAATACAAAGGGAACGCATTGGCCATTTGGCTGCCCTTATGATATTCATTTTTTACCGGGTTAAAAAATTTGTTATTGTAGGCTTTCTTAATGGTTACTGCCTTAAGCGAAAAATATCCGACATCTTTTTTCTCTCCCAAAACTTCTGCAATTTTGGCAAGGATCCTTGAATTCCAGTAATAAAAAGCTGTTGGTACAGATTCTGGTTCTCCTTCCTCCCAATCTTGAACCAGACTTCCCCAATCTCCTATCCAACCTTTATTTAGTATATGATCTTTCGCCTCAGCATCAAGAAATTTTAAATACTTTTTCATTGCTTCATAATTCTCCCGAAGTATATTCTTATCTCCGTAATAGACATAATATTGCCAGATCATAATCAAATAAGTACTACTCCATTCTACTCCCTCATCAATGATATACGGACGAGGAGAAATGATTGGAATATCTCCGGTAAGGCTATCCTGATTTTTTCTTATTCCGGTTATCCAGTTATGGTAAAACCGAGGCATGTCAAAATTAAACATCGCCTCTTCCGCCGTAACCTGTGCATCGCCGAACCATCCCAGGCGTTCATCACGTTGCGGACAGTCCAATGGAAAACCGATCATATTACTTTTTTGTGACCAAACCGTAGCGCTGTGTATTTTATTGATGGTTTCATTTGCACATTCAAAATGTCCGGTCAATTCATTATTAGAGTGTATGACACATCCTTTCATTTCTTCAATCTCCGGTAATTCTGAATCGCTTGTCACCTCCACATATCGAAAACCATAAAAAGTGAACCTTGGCTCATAAGTTTCAGAATCCCCTCCTTTTAAAATATATGTCGCTTCCGCTTTTGCATGTTCATTGCTTGTAGTGTTGATCGAACCATCTTCATGGATTTCTTCTGCAAATTGTAAGTGTAATTTTGTTTCCTTTTTTCCTTTGACCGTAATTTTTGCCCATCCGGCGAAATTCTGACCCATATCGTAAACAAGTACGCCTGGTTTGGGCTTGTGAACTTTGACAGGATCTATGACTTGAATGACTTTAATGGCCTGCATGGTTTGTGAACGAAGTACCCCTTTTGGGGATTCCATAATCCTTGCATTTTTCCAGCTGGAATCATCAAAATTTATGGTCGACCAATTCTTACTTCCAGATTGGCATCGTAATATTCACCATCGTAGATACAGTTATAAAGAACCGGACCCTGGTGGTATTTCCAGTTATCACCGGATGTTATTTTAATTTTTTCACTATTCTCATATTCAATATGTAATTGCAAAATGGCACGCTTGGCTCCAAACCACTGCATTCTATACTCATTCCACCATTTTTTATACGGATTGAACCAACCATTGCCAAGATGAATTCCAAATGCGTTTTTTCCTTCTCTTAACTGAGAGGTTATATCATATGTATCGTACACACTTCTTTGGAATAATTTGTTTTTGCCGGAGAAAGAACGTGATTACCAACTCTGTTGCCATTTAAAAAGAGCTCATAATATCCCAATCCGGTAACATAAACTTTAGCACTTTTAATATTTTTATCACTTTCGAATTCACTTCTTAACAAGAGGGAACTTCCTTCGTGTTTTATAGTATCTGTAAGAGTAGATTGTTCCCTGACATTTTTTAAAAACCCATGCTCCAAATTCGGCTCTGTATCCGGTCCGGCACCGATCCACTCAGCACCCCAATCCTTTTTATGCAGAAGTGCTGTTCCAAAAATAGCAACTTCACTTTCCAACCTTAGCTCATCTTTGTCCCAGACTATAACTTTCCAAAAATATTGTGAATTGCTCTCCAGATTTTCTCCATTATAAATAATTTGATTTGTTGAAGAACTTTTGATCTTTCCGGAATCCCAAATAGGATCCGCCATGTTTTCTTTTTTTGAAACCATAATTTTATAGTCATTTTGTTTCTGTCCGTTTATTTCGGAAGAAATAATCCAGCTAAATCTTGGTTTTGATGTGTCAATATTTATGGAAGAGGTGGCATATTCACACTGTAATTTTTCAATAATAACTTGGGGACTTTTTTCGCAGGAAGTAAAACTTAGTAAAATTAATATGATAATTATGTTTTTCATTAATTTGTATTTATTGTTGACTTCTCATTTGATGACTCTCACCGGCGCGGTTAGTAATCATCTGATGAGTTGCTCAACGGATTCTACTCATCTGATGACTATATCCGGTGCAATTATTGGTCATCTGATGAGTAAATTCAAACTGTTTTCATCCTATTTCACTTTGTTGAATACTCATGGGATGACTATACTTAGAACAGTTATTAGTCATCTAATGAGTAGCTTATCGGGTTAACTCATCTGATGACTCTCGCCGGGGCGGTTATTAGTCATCTGATGAGTAATTAAATTGAACATCTGCAAAGTCCATATATTTTTCCCAATCAAATAAGGTGAGATCATGCTTGCCTGATCGAATATGATAGCCCATATTACCGAAAGTTTGGGATTGATCAATCTCAGGCATTGTATCACTACTAAAATTTTCAAGTCCAAATAGATTGTATACTATCCCTGAATAATATAAAGAGAGATACTCCCCTTTTGGATCCGCCCATTGGTCCTCACTCGCACTGGCAACATAAACGGGTCTTGGTGCAATTAGGCCAATTAGCATATGTTGATCAACCGGAAGATCCTCTTCTTTATCATTGTACAAATGAAAATTCTTACAAAACCAATGTGGAAAAGAAGTATTGATCTGTTTTACCGTTTCTCCTTGCTTTCTACGAGACAAGGCTGCTCCTCCACATCCTGAATCATTAGAAATAGTGATAGCAAATCTCTCATCCATTGCTCCTGCCCAAAGTGCTGTTTTCCCTAATCTGGAATGACCAATAACAGCAACTTTATTTTTGTCAATGCCCTTATCAGTTTCCAAATAATCCATGGCTTTGGATAATCCGTAAGCCCAGGTTGCAATGGATCCCCATTCATTAGGTTTGGGATGTTCATTATTTTCATAAAGCAATTTGTGAATGCCATTTTGGAAATCATCATCAAAATCAGGATCAATATCACCATAGTAAATCGAAATGACCCCATAGCCCCTTTCTAAAATTATTTCAATTGGCCATCGATGTGAGCGCACCCCTCTTGATAATTCTGTAGCTTTATTGTTTGTAATAGAAAATTCCGTGTTATTCTTTACATAGCTTTGCGTTATCGTAATATTAGCATCGGAATGAATTGTATGATTCCCGTAAAAATTCATTCCCAAAAAAACAGGTACAGGTTTTTTAGCTTTCTTTGGAAGAAAAATCAACATATTCATCTCCAGGGATTCCTTACCATTTGAAAATGTGGCAATAACCTCTTTTTGAATTGCTTTTCCATCTAAAGCATTTTTATCAATTTTTACTAATTTATAGCTAATATCCAATTCCATTTCAGGAATTTTTCCATAAACAGAATTCTCAAACAATGCTATAACCTCAGGTCTTCGGATGTTTTTCCAAGCCTCAGAATTGCTTATAACAGTTCCATCATTAGAGACCAATAATTCGGGCAGGTCATAATTTGGAATGTCCTGTCCCAAAATTGCCATGTGAAACAAACTAAAATATAGAAAGGTAAGAAGCAGTATTTTTTTCATCTGTCAAAAATTTTATAATTCACGAATCCAAATATTTCTATAACTCACTGTACTTCCATGATCCTGTAAAGAAATAGGTGATTTTCCATGCTTTTCATAAGTGGGTTTATCTCCATGTGCTGTATTCCCTTTAAGTTCAACATGATTTTGAATTAGTACACCATTTTGTAACACCGTAAAATATCCCGGTGACAATAAATCTCCATTTTCTTTAAATTCAGGAGCCTTAAAAATAATGTCATAAGTTTGCCATTCTCCCGGAGGTCTGCAGGCATTTACCAAAGGTATATATTGCTTATATATACTTCCTGCCTGTCCGTTAACATAGGTTTTACTATTGTAAGAATCCAATACCTGAACTTCATAATGTCCTTGTAAATATACACCACTATTTCCTCTGTCTTGTGAGTCACCTTTAACAATAGCCGGGCTTCGCCATTCAATGTGCAACTGGCAATCCCCAAAGGATCTTCGCGTCTTAATGCTTCCTGTACCCGGTACTACGGACATTCCACCATCTTCCAATTTCCATTTAGCATTTCCTGCTTTAGTGCTTTCCCATTCATCCAGATTTGTCCCATCCAAAAGAATGATTGCATCAGATGGGGGTAATGTCATGTTACCGGGAGTGACTACAACGGGTACCGGTTCCCAAATGGCTTCCTGTCCAATACATTGTAAGGAAAATATAAATATTGAAATTCCTACTAACAGAATTGATTTATTCACGGGTTTGATTTTAAAGTTTTCTTTGTGCATTTGTTTGAGATTTTAGTGACTAATTTAATACTATATGATCTTTTTGAATAAAAATTAGATCGGTTAAAATAATTATATCCATTTTTAATTGATCATGAATATCGAAGAAATAAAATTACATCTTATCAGAGAAAATAACTTCATGATTCTTGATTAAACCACATTGTTATTTAACCACTTTAATTAATATATCAATAATCAGATTTCATTTCTGATAAAAACATTTCATTTTACTTTCTAGAGTTTCATTTTCTTGCTGGCATTGAAGATTGTTTCATTTCATCATTTTTATCAATGAAATAATACATTTTCGGAATCTCTTGTTTATCTAATCCAGGTCCTTTCCAACTTACACGTAGTGCTTTTCCTCCACCCATCTGAAAATATTCTAATTTTATAGAATGCCATCCTTCTTCCAGAGCAACCTTCCTGATTCCTTCCTGAACTTTATGGTGCAAGTCGTTGTCTACAACTAATTTACCATCCAAATATAACAGGCTACCGTCATTAGATTCAGAATACAAGGTATAAACTCCTGATTTCGGCACCTTGATATAACCCTTATAAGTATATGAGAAGATCTCCTGATCACCCGCTTCTTTAATTGTAAATTGGGGAAGAACCCCTGTTTTTAGAACCGGAGCATCATCCGTATCGGAAAATTTTAAGGCATATCCTTCCTTGTATTCATATTCCAATCCCGGCTGCAATCCTGTCGGTTTTACGGCTGGCAATAATTTTAGTTTATCAAAGTACATACTGATCGCATAACTTGGGTTGACTCCTTTTTTAAAAGTCCTCGCTCTAACTTTTGTTGATCTCGTGTGCATTATGGGAGTTTTGTAAACCGGAGAGGTTTCCTTTGGCAGAGTTGCATCCAAAGTATATCGGATTACAGCATTTTCATCATCAACCGCCATCTGAATTTCCATAGTATTCAAAAAGGAGATATCATCAAATAAAATACGTGGCATTATTGCTGATCCGTATTCTTCAGAATAGGGCCTGTCCTCTTTTGCAATTCCCCAATCTTTGTTGGGAATTGCGCCCATTATAAATTCAATCTCTCCACCTTTCATAATATCCTGATGCATCAGAATTGATTTGGAATAAGGTTTCCCATTTAAACTAGCGGATTGTATATAAACATTTTCTTTACTGTTGTTTTCGGTCTTGATAGTAAATTGTTTTCCGTTTTCCAGATGAATTATCACTTCTTCAAATAATGGAGAACCAATTACATAATAATCCATTCCGGGAGTGACCGAATAAAAACCCATAGCGCTTAATATATACCAGGCAGACATTTGTCCTGCATCTTCATTGCCGCTAATTCCATCCGGCTGATCTGAATATAAGGTGTCCATGATCTGTCTGACTCTTTGTTGGGTTTTCCATGGCGCACCGACATAACTGTATAAATATGCATATGATGACTGGGTTCATTCCCATGGGCATACTGACCGATCCTGCCAGTAACATCGGCAAGATACATTTTGGTAGTATCTGTTTCTGTCATAAAAAATACATCCAACCATCGTTCAAATTGATCATCACCTCCCATTAGATCAACCAAACCTTCCATGTCCTGTGGTACAAATAAAGAATACTGATAGGCATTTCCTTCCGTAACATGATTGGATGCCATCATCGGATCAAAAGAATCTAACCATTGATAGTCACTTGCTTTGGGACGCATAAAACCCATGGTTGGATCGTATAAATTTCGATAAAATTGTCCTCGTTGATTGTATAAATGAAAATTATCTCCACCAAGGAATTGTCTGTCAACATCCATATCAATATCAGGGTGAATAAAACTGTGGTACATAGCCGTGTAAAAAGTTCTTGTTTGTTCTGTTGTTCCTCCTTTGACTTCAATTCTTCCTGATTCTTTATTCCAAAATTCACGTGCTTCATTTTTTACAGCATCAAAATCCCATCCTGGTAATTCTGTTTCCATATTTTTATGTGCCCCTTCAATACTTACTCTGGATAAGGCTACTTTAATCATTACTGGTTCTTTATCATTAATATCAAAACGAAAAAAGGCTTGCATATCTTTGGCTCCCGCCGTCTTTTCCTCTTGTAATTCTCCACCATTTACAGAGATACCAAACTTTTTAAAAGGTTGAGAAAATTGGGCAACAAAAAATATTTTATGCGGACCGGCGAGACTTCCATGAGATTCACGGAATCCTGAAATTTCGGTATTGCTAACAATATCAAGATACAGACTATCTACCTCATCACTAATGCCATGTGAAAGATCTAATATTACATTGGCTTCATCGGTATCAGGGAAGGAATATTTATGTAATCCTACTCGCAAAGTACTTGTCAGCTCCACCAAAACATCATCATCCTCCAATTTAACACGATAATAACCAGGTTCTGCAAGCTCTTCCTTATGCGAAAATTTTGAGCGATAACCAGATAAAGTATTGGTTATACTTCCGGTATCCAACTGTACTTCTCCCACTGTGGGCATAAACATAATATCTCCTCCACCTCCACCTCCGGTACCACTAAAATGCGTATGGCTAAAACCTAAAATAGAATGATCGGAATAATGGTAACCCGAACAACCATCCCAGGTACCTACCCTGGTATCCGGACTCAATTGTACCATCCCGAATGGATTGGTCGCCCCGGGAAATGTATGACCATGCCAATCTGTCCCGATCATGGGGTTTACTAATTTGGTATAATCTTTATTCGAATTATTAGTGGAATTGCATCCAATCAATAGATTGATAAGACTGAAAATCACAAATACCCTCCATATTGTATAAGTGACCAATTTTAGATGCTTAAATTTCATTTTTTGTTTAATTAATCATTGTTTATCCCCGGCAGATTCAAATTTCGATCCGGCAAGTCCAATCAATATTTCATTAAAATCAGAGATAGTTTGAATGGCCAAACTCAGATCGTGGTTCTTGTTGAATTCATGTTGAAATGCTACTACATCACAATTCGCTTTCCTTGCAGCGATTAAACCGGGTTCTGAATCTTCAAAGATCAATACTTCTGAACTTGGCAGGGCTAACCTTTCTAAAGCCAATAAAAATGCTTCAGGGTCCGGTTTGTGATTTGTTACATGTTCTTTTGTAATGATAAGTTCAAAAAAATCTGACAATGCCAATTGCGAGAGTATCTGGTCCACCATCCAGCCGGTAGCAGAACTCACCACCCCCATTCTTTTTCCTGCTTCTTTAAGCTTCATGAGGAATTGAATTATATTTGGATTCGGAGTTAATTCTTTAAAAAGTAATTCCTGGTAGATCTTTTTAAACTCCTTATTAAACTCTTCAATATCCGGCGTTATTTTAGCTGTTTTAAAAAAGTGATCGGCAACATATTCCCAACTCTCTCCCATCACGGTTTTATAAGCACTAACATGTACCTTGCCTCCAAAAAGGATACAGGTTTCCACCAGAGCTCTTCCTTTTAATTTTTCAGAATCAACTAAGGTTCCATCCAGATCAAAAAGACAGGCGGAATAATTTTTCACGAATTTATTTTTTGACTATATAATGAATTTGATGTGGTCTATCTCACCATTTTATTTAAATACATAATCCATAATGAAGCTCAACAATTCAGCAATTAAAGAAGTTTCATGATCTGATTGCTAACTTTCTCAGGTGTAAATCCTAATTTATCATCCAATACCGTATAAGGTGCTGAATAACCAAAAGAATTCAAGCCCCAAACGGTACCGGAATCTCCTACCAACCCCTCAAGTGTTACAGGAAGTCCGGAAGTTAACCCGAATCTTTTTATTCCTACAGGGAAAACCTCTTGTTGGTATTCTTTAGACTGGTTTCTGAAAAGACCCTCTGATGGTACAGAGACGATTCGTACGTTAAAGCCTTCTTTTTCAACAAGTTTCGAAGCTTCTACCAAAGTTGAAACCTCCGAACCACTTGCTAAGAGAATAATATCGGGAGTTTCCGTAGAATCTTTTACGATATAAGCTCCTTTTACAAGTTGTAAGGCCTCCTCATAGCGATTTCCATCAGCAGGTAGGTCTTTTATATTTTGACGTGATAGGATCAACGCTGTCGGAGTACTTGTGTTTTCTAAAGCAGTTTTCCAAGCAGTAGATGTTTCTATGGCATCCGCAGGGCGAAGTACTAACATTGAATTTTCTCCTTTGTGATTTTTAAGTTTTTCCATCAATCTGATTTGGGCCTCCTGTTCAACCGGCTGGTGTGTTGGTCCGTCTTCTCCTACCCTAAAAGCATCATGTGTCCATACATATTTTACTGGTAGTCCCATTAAACAAGCTAATCTTACTGCGGGTTTCATATAATCTGAAAAAACAAAGAATGTTGCACAAACCGGGATTACACCTCCGTGTAATGCCATTCCATTCATAATTACAGCCATCGTTAATTCGGAAACTCCTGCCTGAAAAAATGCTCCTGAAAAATCTCCTTTTTGAAAAGCAGTTGTTTTTTTCAAGAAACCATCGGTTTTATCTGAGTTAGACAGATCAGCAGAAGCAACGATCATATTTTCAACCTTTTCTGCAAAAACAGATAGAACAGATGCCGAAGCACCTCTTGTAGCAGAATTTGGACTTTGTTTAATTTCAGAATAATCAATTTCAGGAATGCTTCCCGATAAAAATTCATTCAATTTCTTAGCCAATTCAGGATTTTTCTCCTCCCATGCCTTTTCAATTTCTCTGTTTTCTTCTGCCCATTTGATTAGATCTTCACTGCGGTTTTTATACAGATCGGCAACCTCTTCAAAGATCTTGAAGGGATCTTCGGGATTTCCGCCCAAATTTTCAATAGATTTTTTATAGTCACCACCCGCTGCAGTTAGTGGCATTCCATGTGTTGCTACCTGATCTTCATAACTGCTGCCATCAGATTTTACACTGCCTTTACCCATAATGGTTTTTCCAATAATAATAGTTGGTCTCTCGGTCTCTTTATTGGCAGTTGTTAAGGCTTTTCTAATTTCATCAGCATCATTACCATTGATGGAAAGAACATTCCATCCCCAGGCCTCATATTTTTTTCCGACATTTTCTTTATTCACCTCTTCTACTTTTGTAGAAAGTTGAATATTGTTAGAATCATAAAACATGATCAAATTACTCAATCCTAAATGTCCGGCTATACGACCACCACCTTGAGAGATCTCTTCCTGAATTCCACCGTCAGAAATAAATGTATAGGTTTTATGCGACATCCATTCACCAAAACGATCTGCTAAAAATCGTTCGGTCATTGCGGCTCCAATTGCTATAACATGTCCCTGACCCAAAGGCCCTGATGTGTTTTCAATACCTCTTAGCACGTCTAATTCAGGATGCCCTGGAGTCACACTATCCCACTGACGGAATTGCTTCAGATCTTCCATAGAAAACTTACCTGTTAGGCTCAAAACAGAATAAAGCATTGGCGACATATGTCCCGGATCTAAAAAGAAACGATCTCTAAATGGATAATCCATTTGATTTGGGTCATATTTCAAGAATTCAGAATATAGAATATTGATAAAATCTGCACCTCCCATGGCTCCACCCGGATGACCTGATTTTGCTTTTTCAACCGTCGAAGCCGATAAAATTCTAATATTATCCGCTGCCCTATCAGTAACCGTTTTACTATTTGTCATATTAATGATTGTTTAAATTTTGAAAATTATCAGCTACAAAAATAGTTAAAACTAAGCACTTTAGAGCACGTCATTCTCAGCTTATTTAAATATTTTTTACAATAGAAATCAAGTGACATACGTCTGAACAGATTCTTCTCCAGACCATAAACTTAAAAGGAATATCATGGATTGATCTTTGTCTCAAAAAAATTAATTTAACATAATTCATTCTTATTTATTTTATTGATTCCAAACCCAATTCTAATAACCTATTTTTATAAATTCAATGCAGACCTGTCAGGTTTTTAAAACCTGACAGGTCTATTTCATTTCTGTTATGGAGAAAGCTCATGTTCGCTTATCTCATGTTTTTCAAATTCCGGTCCTTCCCAGGACACTTTTAAACTTTTAACTCCACCTGCCTGAAAATATCTTACCTCAATTAAATGCACTCCTTTGTCTAACTGAGTTTTTCCTGATTTTTCAATAGTTCCGTGAGTGCCGTCGTTACTAATTAATTCTTGATGATCAATCAATAATTTTGATCCGTCATTAGAGGAGACAAAAAATCGATACAGTCCCGCTTTTTTAATTGCCACATACCCATGCATCACAAGAGCAAAATTAAACTTACTTTGTTCAATACCTTCTAAAGAAAACTTTTTTACCACACTGATTCTCTCAGGAGTTAAGTCCATATAATTCGGTAGTTTTTCGAGCTTGGTCTCATAATATTTGTATTGAACACCCTTCAATTCTTCAATGAATTTATATTTGGAATTGGAATCCTTGCTGTCTTTATATCCATCCTTTATGGCAATCGTTTTTAGTACAGCACTTTTTTGAATTTGAATTGGTTTTTTATATTTTATTGAACTTTTAGTAGGAATTGAACCATCCAAGGAATAATAAATGGTTGCTCCTTCTGTATTCGATGTTAAGGTGACTTCAATTTCTTTATTAAAAAATTGGTCTTTAGGAAATATTTGAGGCGACAATACTTGTGTTTTGTCAAGTTTTAGAATCCCTGTACTACTTTCCTGACCGTTCTCAAAAGCTGTTGCCATGATTGTTGTTGCTCTAATCTGCTCAAAAGGCTGGCTATATTTATTGGATGCTTTTGTGGGTTGAGTTCCGTCTGTAGTATAAAATATGCCCGTATTATTAGGGTAGTACATCGTGACCATTCCCAAACTATCTCGTTTTATATTAGGTTGTAATTGTTCAAATACGGTGGATAAACCTGTAAGATTTGGTGAAGTCTCAATTTCGGCTGTTTTTATTGTTTCATCAATAAGAAATAGTCTTTTTAGACCGCTGAAATTATTACCTGTTATATTTATGTCCTTAGAATTTTGTTCTAAAGACAGAAACACATTGAATGCTTTTGGCGAACATCCATTAACAAAAACGCTACTCGTATTTTGTAATACTATTTGACTTTTCGCATCATCAGCAATTTCGGCATCAACATTCAATAATTTTAAATTTTGAACATCATTAAAGAGCATTGCCGGACGATGGTCCTCTTCGTTATAACTAAACGTCACATCTCTAAATGTAATACCATCCACATGTCTAACAAAAAAACCATATGCCGGCAGATTACCAAGGCTTACGCTTTCCGGGTATTCATTTACCAATTCCGGTTTTCCTTCTGCAGCTTCTGATGAGGTCCCTCCTCCATCAAAATTAATATTGATATTTGAAATAGAAACATTTGTGATCGGATGATCTATTTCGCCAATGATAGAACACCCAATTCTGCCCGCATTTTTAGCAACAATATTACTAATGTTTATATTGTTCATCGTCCCAATAGGTCTGGATTCCATATTTGGTTTTGGGGTTCTTCCACGGTTTCCTAAGCGGATAAAAATAGGAGCTGCCATTTCTTCCATAGCAATGTTTGAAATGGTTACATTTTCTAATATTCCTCCATCCACCAATTCTAAGGCGATTCCTGCCAAGCCTTCATTTCTTCCTGAATAACCATCATTAGTAACCGAAGGACCAATATAACAATTGGTAATTGTTATATTTCGAAACCCGCCATAAGAATCTGTTCCGGCTTTAATTGGATTGGTACGGGAACGAAGAATACAATCTGAGATCAACACATTTTCAACTATCTGATCCCCTGCACTTTTAAGGCATATTCCATCATCATCACTATCTCCTCTCAATCCGGTGATCAACACATTTTTACTCCCATCAATATCCACCATATCATTATTTTCTCCACCATGTGCAAATACCTTTACATCTCGTATGGTAACTCCATCACAATTTAAATAATGTTGTGTCCATTTTGCCGGATGTTGTAAAGTGATCCCTTCCATTGTAATATCTTTACAACTTACAAATCGCATAAGAAACGGTCTGTGATCATTTTTTTTACCTGGTATATATCTTGATTTATCTGTATAAACCTTTTTTATTTCTTTTAGCGTCTCTTCATCGATTTTAATTCCCTGAAGACTCTTTCCCTGACCATCAATAACACCTAAACCCGTTATTCCTATGTTCTTCAAATTCTCTCCTCTGATCAATGCCCTTTTTACATCTTTATCCATATTATTTGGAATTGGAGGAGAATACATGGGATAATCATCAATGTTTGTACTTCCTAATATTTTACTGCCGGCTTGCAAATTGAGAATCACATTGTCTTTCATTATAATAGTTCCTGTAAGATAATTTCCTGCCGGAAATTCTACTGTTCCTCCCCCGTTCTTATTACATTGGTCTATTGCTTTTTGAATCGCTTTTGTATTTAGCGTTTCTCCATCTGATCTTGCGCCGAAATCTAACACGTTCACATATGAACCTGTTTGAGCAATAATATTTGAAAATGTCAAAAAACAGAAAATAAAAAATAAGGCTTTATTTAAAGTAAATTTGCTATTGTCGGCCATCGATTAAATTTATTTTAAAAATAGTATTTAATAATTGAATCTTGGAGTCTTATGATCTTTACATCCATCTACTATTCTAGATCAAAATACATGTAGAATATATATAAAGGGAAGCGAAAATTATAAGTACCTTGTTATTTTTGAAATAGTTTTGATTTGGGAATCTCAACACCTATTTCTTGAGCTAAATTGATCACTTCATTAATAATTCGCACCTCTGTATCAGCTTTCCAGGTACCGGGCAAGTCATAAACGATCTGAGATGTGGCACCTTCATAACCACCCTCACGTAAAACACGGAGTGAAGGGATGTATCCCATAACATCATTACAGTAACTCATAACAAAGATGTCATTTCCGAAAATTCTTTTTAACTCAATAGCATAATCGATCACAACCTCTCCTCCTAAAGCAATAATAGTTTGATTCCCTAATTTCCATATTTGAACCGGATAAGGATAAGATGTTGGTATTGGTTGGCTTTCTTTCATTTTACGCAGCATTTTTATTGCCCATTTTTGATAATAAACTATCGTAGTATCTTTGGAGATTCTTTCTAGAGTTTCTTTTGATGGCGGAGAAGAAAAGTAGAGTTCTACTTCTGAATAACCTGTAATCAAAACCGATTGAATTGGTTCTGATTCATCTTCAATCACCCGCTCAACTGCTATTGCCAATTCCTGTCCATATTGTTTAGCAAGAGACACCGATCTCCTGGGAAGCGGATTTTGATCCGCACCACAACCCTGAAAGAATAGTGCTGTAATATCTGGGTATTTCTCTTCCAACAACAATTGGGAAAACCCCGGGTAATCGCCAGACCACTGATATGAATCAAGTACCGTTGGGTGGCATGCATAACCAAAAGCAGTTGCAAATAGGTCCCCATTGGTTTTTCGAACTTCTAACACAGGAACTGCATAATCGTTAGGACCATTTAATTGGGTTTGCTCCGTTAATTCAGATGCGTCGTTATTTCTTCGATTAACCTGAAATCGGACAACTCCATTGTTCGAAAATAATTCGGAAGGAATCATATTTTCGAGTACCTGACCTATTAAGTCTATTATTTGTTTTTCTAATTGATCAGAGTAACTATTAATTTTCTCAATTTGATCACTGGTAAGCGGATAAACATTATAAAGACTTTCTCTTAAGACAGGACCGGAATGGGTGTGTGAACTGCTAAGAATGATCTGAGATCTTTCAAGATTATATTTCTTTTTACACTGTGTGCGGATGTTGTCGGAAATGCTTTTTGGCAAGCCCAGGAGATCCGTAGTTATTAATACCCCTATTTTACCATTTTCATCTTTTACAGCTAAAGCCTTTGCCCATAGTTTATGAAGTGTCCCCTCAACACTATGATCTCTGACAGCGTAACCGGCTAACCAGAGAGAATCCGTTGGAGTTATATCAACACGCGCAACACCGGCCTGCCATAAATCACTTTGGGCAAATAGAGGCTCATTCCAGGTTAAAAAAGAAAGAAAAAATATTACTGTTATGGCCTTGCCTCTAAAATTGAAAGGGTTCATTATTCTATTATTTTTTAGTGTTAATTCTAAACTTTATTCTTTATTTCACCCGAATAGCTCTGAATTCCGGCAATTGCTTCTGCAATATTATCCATATCCTGTTTTGTCCCCAACAATACATTCTGAGGCAACCAAACCATTTCTTTACATAATAAATCATTTACAGGACATTTATTTTCTTCAATATAATTATTGAAATCTAATTTTTCTTTTGCATAGAATGCCTTAAATATCTTGGAAGAAAGCGCATCTTTTAAATAGGGCATCGTATTTAGTGGAGTATATCCACCAGAACAAGGAACTCCCTCTGCCCTCAGTGCCTTAAGAAATTCATTTCGAGGAAGGTTTTGAAACTCTGCTGCTTTATACCTAAATGGAAAGAGGTGAAAAGCTGCTCTCGTTACATTTTTGGTTAATTTATAAGGAATAATTCCAGGAATATTTTTTATTTTAGATTTTAAATATTCCGCATTCCGATTTCGTTTTTCTGTTTGATCTTCCAATCGCTTTAATTGAGCCAGTCCTATGGCTGCTTGATAGTCGGTCAACCGGGATTTTGTTCCAACTTTTATATATTGACCGGACACATCTCCAACCATGTCGCCATATGCTCTTCCAAAATCGTGAAATGAAGATGCGCTATCTATAAGATCATCGTCATCGCTAACAATAGCACCCCCTTCACCAATTGCTAGATTTTTAGAATTTTGAAAACTAAAACAGCCTGCGTTAGCCAGTGTTCCCACTTTTTTACCGTTAATTTCTGCTAAATGTGCCTGACAAGCATCTTCAACAACAACTAAATTGTGTTTTTTTGCGATTTCATTAATTCTTTCCATATCTGCCGGTAAACCAAGTATATGAACAGGTAAAATAGCACGAGTTCTCGATGTAATCTTTTCTTCGATCTTTTCTGGATCTATTTGATACGTTTCAGGATCAACATCTACAAAAACCGGCATGGCGTTATTCAATAAAATCGCGTCAATTGTAGCGATAAAAGTATATGGTGTTGTAATTACCTCATCTCCTGCCCCAATACCAAGTGTTTTTAATGAAATTATAAGTGCGTGAGTTCCGTTTGTCGTAAGAAGCGACCTTTTCGCTCCAAGGGTTTCTGCCCATTCTTCTTCAAACTCATTTGCGATGTTCTTACGCGACCAAATCCCACTGCGAAGAGATTCAATCACTTGATGTTCATCTGTCTCAGGATTCCAAATCGGCCAATTTGGCCAACTTTTAACCTGTAGTGGTGAACCGCCCAAAATAGCAGGTTTATTGGCTGCTTGTATGCTATTTGTGCATGCTGTAAATCCTAGCTCACTTGCAATTACTACTCCTGCCATACTCTTAGAGGTATTGTTAATAAATGTACGACGAGTCATTGATTTTTTATTCATAATGATAGATTTTAATATTCTTCATTTTTATAAGTACTAAATGATCCTGATATGCTTATCAGATCAATTCGTGTTTTTTCGCCTTCCGGAATTCTTGCTTGGGTATAAACAGTACCATTTTCTCCAATAGCAATCGAGTTTACATATGAAGGCCTTTCTCCGTTCGGATAAAATATTGGACCATTATCTGTATATTTCCCTTCCGGAATAATATAGGTGATCAGGTGTAAATTCTCTACACCCTTTGATTCTCCCATAGCTGTTTTACTTTTACCAAGCACCCGCTTACCATCAACATATACCGGTCCTCCGGTTAAATAATATAAAGTATGACCATCCGGGCCTAAATTAAATCCTAAGTACCCATAACTGAACTGGTCATACATTCCACTTCTTTTCGAAGGAAGTGATGTGATCCGGTCTATAATTTCAACCTTGGGAATACTTGGATCAAAACGAAAAAGATATCCAGAATTCCCATGAACACCATAAACAACATTTTCAGGCTCATACCAAATTGTTTGCCTCCAATTATAGGCCATATGACCTGGGGAAGTAGCATCGTATAATCCAAAATAATCCTTCCTCATATCTGCACCGATCAAAACATCAATTGACTCAGAATCATAATTATATTTAAGAATATCACCATCGCCTGTTGTGAAATAGACTGAGCCATCACGTGGATCAATAGCCATTGAGCGACAAATTGTTCGGTAATTTTCACCTGTGCCATTTTCCCCTGATTTAGAAATTGGCCCAAGATCTTTTAGCTTTTTAGTACCTAAATCGTAACTCACAAAGTAACCTGATGGCCATGTAATCGCATACATCCGTCCGCGTTGTATATCCATATTCATTGTTAAAATTCCTTCACCATGTGGAACGATAGCTAAATCTTCAAATTTTTCGGTTATAATATCATAGGCCAGGAAGTGACCTCCAGGATAAGATTTAAATCCAGATGGTGGTATGCCTAATTTCTCCATCCCATCAACACTACTGTAGTAACCAATGTGGGTTCCGAAATAAAGTTTGTCATTACTTTCAACGAAATTTACATGAGATTTTCCTTGAACTATAGTTTTTAAATTCTTTTCTCCGCAGACTTCCGTAAGATCACCCAGATGCTCGATCTTGTTTAAAACCGGATCGTAGCGATACATCTGTGCCCCAACTTTATATGATTCTGATGATTGCACATAGTAAATTTTACCGTCGCTAGCGGCTGATATCCCATTATAAGTATCATGAGATAATTCAAATCCGGATGCATAGGTGGTTGCTATTATATTTTCTGCCGATTCAGAATTCGGGTTTTTTATTAAATCATTTGAGTCCATATGAGAAATATTTTCAGAAGTTGTATTATTCTGTTTACAAGATTGGTTCATAGTGATAATAAATAAAAGAAATGCTAACAACCATACAGCTTCCTTAACTTTATAATTCTTGAATATTTCACAATACATGTTTTAGTTTTTTTATTATTTTTTAGCGACTAACAAACTTACTGTTAATAAGATATCTTTACTATTTTAATTGGAATTATCTTTACAGGTCCCATTAAACCGGATGGTGGCAAAGGCTCAAAACCAAATTCTCTTGGAAGCGATGTTGCTTCAGCTGACCCATATTTCTCGACCAAATCAACGGGCACAGGAGTGATCTCCTTAAATCCGGATACTCTATTGATATTGGTGTTGGTCACATAAACTGTTAGCTTGTTTTGTCCCTTTTTAAGGAAATTAGTGATCTCACATTTCTGACCTTTCATCCAAATCGTTCCGGCTTTTTTTCCATTAACCAATACCTCCGCAACGTTTCCCAATTTTCCCAGATCCAATTCCAATTTCAAATCCGGATTTATATATTCCTCAGGAATTTCGAATTCAATAGTGTATTTTCCTGTACCACTAAAATGTTTAGTCCCTTCATCCCCTGTCCAGGAGCCTAAATAATTCAATTTTTTTTCAACTTTCTTGAAATGATTGCTTTCAAGTGTTAATTTCCAATTCCCATTAATAACCATTGGAGAGGGTAATCCAGAAACTTCATGCGTCAAAAAATACTCTTGAGAATCACGCATTATATTCATAAAATAAGATCCATTATGTGATACTTGAGCAGTTATGGAACCATCACTAACAGCAATAATTTTATCTATATTGGTTTTATTAACATGAGGAATTACTTCTCCATCCTCGAAGACTATAATTGTAGATTCCCATGCTGCCAATCTGATTGGAATTTTAGTACCTGAATCTGCACTTGAATACTGAAATAATTCAGTTATCTCACCCGTATACGGATTCCAATTCCAAACATTTTTATTTTGAACCCTAAAATTAACGGGTAAAGAAACCGGGGTATCCTGAATGTTGGTCACAAAATAAAGATCTGAATTTACAATTTTTCTATGTAAAAAGGTCAACCCATTATTTTTTCTCATCTCTTCAAAAGCAAAGTCAATTTCAAAATCAGGAGGAATTGTCTGATTTAGGATTTTTAGAAAAGGATCCAACATTGCGCTGTATTGATCCCACCAGATCTCCCTGTGAATCACTTTTTTCAAATAATACGTTTTCCCTTTTCCATAGTTGATTGGATCAAGAGTTCTTCCATTAAGATTATCAAATAAATTTTGAACTATTATTTTCACTTCCTCATCATTTTCCGCACTTTGAATAAGCCCGGTGGAAAATTCCGGTAGTCTGTCCAAAGCAACAACTGTACCTCCGCTTTCGATATAGTCTTCAATCTTTTTTAGTGTTCTTAAAGGAATGGATTCTATATTAGGGAGCAACAATATTTTATATTCTAAATTCCTGATCTTTAGTTCACCATTTTCAAAATTTGCAATATTCTGAAGGGCATCATCATTGAGAAGATCAAAATCATAGCCATTGGAGATCAACAAATTACCTAGTTCTCCCCAATCGAAATCCCGGGTCCATCTGCGTGCATTCAAAGCATCTTTTGTCCATTGATTTGCTAAGGGAGAATATATCGCAATATCCGGTGCAAAATCACCCTGACGCAAAATGTACGAGCAACGGGCTATATATTCCGCCAAGAGTGGGTAATAATTCCACCATGTATTGCTAGGATTCACCTGAGTTGCCCAACCGGTACGACGTGAAGGCGCCAAGTCTCTCTCCGGAGAAGCACTATAGCCATGGGTATAAAATTTGTTGGCTCCGCTCTTAAAAATACATCTGAGGCTATCTTGATCTCTTCCAATGTTGCCCTGTATCTTTCCCAATGTAAAAAAGTATTTGCTTCTACTGAAATGATCTTCTTTCCATAAATATGAGCCCCGGAAGCCACATATTTTTTAGGACCTATTCTTGTATCGAACCAGCCATGTTGATCCTTTTCACCCGCTGTGATCTCCATCTCCGGAATATCACTCATTCCAGAAGCCTGAAGAATATCCGTCTCAAAACCATAGGCCTGAATTCTGCCTTTTATTCCATTAGCCTCACACCAATTTAAGAAGGTCTTAAAAAATGTCTCGGTTCCAACTTCACTTAAAAACTGGTTTACATCATATCTAATCTTTGGTGATTCTTTGCCAACTTCCCACCATATTGCAGGCAAATACGTAATGAGATCATAACCCTTTAACTCTTTAAATTTTTGTAAAAGTCCATCCGACCATTTGATTCCACTGGCCAAATAGGGCAATTCAAAACTATCGCAGAAAAATGATTCTACAGTTTTACCAAACTCCTCACCCACAGCATCTTTGAATTTTCCTCCGAGGTAATCACAATGTCTTTGTACCGCTTCTGCATCGAAGTGATTGACGGTTTGGTGCGATTTTTCAATAGCAAGCCAAAAACACATAATTCTCCAGTTTCCTTCGGGCACCTTCCATTTGATCTTATTATCCTTTACCTTATCTGTTAAATTGGTTAACGAAGCAGGATCAATTATTCCGTTATTAATTTTACCGGCAACCACTGCCAATAGTTTTTCATCACCGTTCAATTTTGGTTCAAAAAGTTCCCATGATCTTTGAGTTTTTATCAAATTATCGGGAAGCTCTAACTCTATCTTTTGTGATCCTTGTATATCTGCGAAAGTGGGGATCATATCTTTGGATTTGTCTTCTTCTCTTACCCATTCCCCTCCAATGATCCATCCCGGACCACCAAAATTAAAAGATATTTCCATCTCCAATCTCCTGGCTTCTTTTACCGTATGTTTAACTAATTCTAAATATTCCTCCGACATATAATCCACATTGCCTTTCTCATATAATGCTGACATGGTGATCTGTTCCACACCTCGTATTCCATGAGATCGCATTTGCTCTAATTCATAAGTAATGTTTTCTTTGGATGTGGCATTTCCGGGCCACCACCATCTGGTATGCGGCCAGCAATCCATTGGTGGATTTTTAAAGGACTCCTGGTGTTGATTTAATAAATTCTGCCCTTCTGAATTTATGCTGAAAAAGAAGAATGCTAAAAATAATAGAAATTTAAAGTTTTGACAAACCGGATTTACTTCCATATAATATTTTTTTAATCAATAAAACAATAACTGCCTCACATGTTGGTTGTTACGATTTCAATAATTATTCATTGTCTGAATTAGGTTTTATAGTATTAAACGTATCAACCTTCCATTTTGAAGGGTTGTTAAAAATGTATTTAGAAATATTGTTATAAGATCTATTGTTGCGAATAATATGGTCGTGGTAATTCGGTTGCCATGCAAAATTTGAATAAATAACACGGGCGTTTTTTGTTACCCCAATTTTAAAACCTCGAATAATTGATGCCAAATTTTTGGATTGTGGTCCAAATTTATTTTTGGATGGGGCGGTGGAAATAGAGACGCAATGCATTGCGTCTCTATTGTAATGGTTTTTACCAATTGCTATTATTCCATGAAAATGATTGGGCATCACCACATATTCCCCCATTTTCAAATTCATGTCTGGTCGCATTTCAAATGTTTTTAACCATTCCATTTCTGCTATTTTCCCTATTTCTGATAATATCATTCTACCACCGACCACATCGCCAAAATAACATTCGCGATCTTTGGTGCATATGGTTACAAAATATGTGGCATTGGAACCATAATCCCATGACTGTAACCTATTCGATTGTATTCTGTATTTTCCTTTGTACTTTTCCATAATAATTATTAAAACACAAAGCATTGCGTATCTTCAAATATAATTATTAAATTATTAGAACGATTCTTAAATCACGCAAAAATGTATTATCAAATCAAATAATCTGCCAAACAGAATTTCCTTTGAAAATAATCTATTAGAAAATTGAAAACAAAAATATTTCCTTTTGGGAACGTCCTTTGTATAATTCTCTAAAAATGTTTTTTGAAATAAAAGCAATATGTCAAAAGCTCATTTTTTATTACCTATAACCTCCACGATTATTTGTTCGCAGACAGGGTTTTAACTACTTTTGAGACTATAAAAAATAATTTGTCAAATGGGAGAATCGATCTATAAGAAATTGAACATCACAACAATGATCAATGCTGCCGGCACTTATACCATGGTTGGTGGTTCGCGTATGAGCGAACAAACCTTGGCAGACATGTCTGAAGCGGCACGTTCACATGTTGATATCAAGGAGTTGCAAAAAAAAGTAAATCAAAGATTAGCAGTGTTAACTCAAAATGAAGCCGCAGCCGTCTGTAATGGCGCGGCATCCGGACTTCATGTTGCAGCCGCAACCTGTGTTGCACAAAAAGCTAAAAAGCCGTTTAATTCTCTGTCGATATCAGAAATCGGGGAATACGAAATTATAATGTTCGCTGCGCACAGAAATCCTTATGACTGGAGCATCAGACAGCTTGGTGTAAAGTTAAAAGAAGTTGGCTATCCAAATACGATGCACATGTCCACAGCCGATGATCTGAAAAATGCGATCAATGAAAAAACAGCCGGTATATTTTTTATGTATTCCAATCGTTGGATCGCCGAAGGCGGGCTTGATCTTGAAACCACAATAAAGGTGGCAAATGAAAATGGTATTCCCGTGATTGTTGATGCTGCGGCACAAGTGCCGCCGGTTGAGAATCTTTGGAAAATAACCCAAAAGGGTGCTACTGCAGTATTATTCAGTGGTGGCAAGGATTTGAGAGGACCACAGTCATCCGGCCTTATCGTTGGTAAAAAAGATTTCTTATCAACATTTATTGAAATCAATTTTTTCAATTACGGTATAGGAAGAATGCTTAAAACGGGTAGGGAAGAAATTGTTGGACTCCTTTCCGCAGTTGAGCAATATGTGACCATGGATCATAATAAACGTAATACATGGGCAGAAGATCAAATAAAAAATTTAATTGAATTTTCTAATAGCAGTAAACTCTTTGATATCTTTCGTACTTATCCTAATGAGGCGGGACAACCAATGGCACGCGCTGAAATTAAGCTAAAAAGCGCTGATCTAACATTAGAACAAATATCAAAATCTCTTAAGGACGGAACTCCATCGATCTTTACAATTGTTGATCTTGGGCGTCTTTATATCAATCCGATGACCTGTTTGATGGTGAAACGGAGCAAATCATAAACCAATTAAAGTTCATTGAAACTAAATTTCAAAAAAATACCCTTTAATGAAAAACAGATCGAACAATAAATTAAGTGTTGGCTTATTCGGAATTGGATTGGACACCTATTGGGGTCAATTTGATGGATTGCTGGATAATTTGCTAAATCATATTGAATTTGTGGCAACAAAGCTAAATAAACATAATATAAATGTGGTAAATCTGGGGATGATCGATACCTCAGAGAAAGCCATCGATGCAGGCCATGAATTTAAAAGGTCTGATGTTGATATTATTTTTATTTACGCAACAACCTACGCCTTATCCCATACGGTATTGCCGGTAGTACAAAGGGCAAAAGTACCGGTCATAATTCTAAATCTTGCACCGGATAAAGCAATTGATTATGAAAACTTCAATAAGCTAAACGACAGGACTTTAATGACAGGGAAATGGTTAGAGTTTTGTTCTGCCTGCCCCGTTCCCGAAATAGCGAATGTTTTTCGACGTATCGGGATCAATTTTTATCAGGTTACTGGCTATTTGAAGGAAGATTTTGTTTGGAAAGAGATAGTAGAATGGATAGCCGCAGCAAAAGTAATGAAGATCATGTCACATAACAGAGTGGGATTAATGGGGCATTATTACAGTGGGATGTTGGATATTTATACAGATATCACCAACCAAATTGCTCATTTTGGGAATCATTTTGAAATTCTTGAAGTAGATGAATTATCCATGCTTAGGGCACAGGTTCCCAATAAGGAAATTGATAAAAGAGTTGAATTATTTTATGAAACTTTTGATGTTCAAAAGGATTGTTCTGAGGAGGAACTGAGAAGGTCGGCTAAAACTTCAGTAGCCTTAGATATGCTGGTTAACAAATACAATCTCGGTTCTATGGCATATTATTATATGGGTATCGGTAGCGAAGCAAATGAAGAAACTATCAACTCTATTATTTTAGGAAATTCATTGTTAACCCAAAAAGGAGTTCCGGTTGCCGGAGAGTATGAAATAAAAAATGTTCAGGCTATGAAGATAATGGATAGCTTCGGAGCTGGTGGCTCATTTACTGAATACTATGCTATAGATTTTGAGGATGATGTTGTTCTTATGGGACATGATGGACCCGGGCATATAAAAATTTCCGAAGGTAAAACCAAGGTAAAACCTCTGAAGGTATATCACGGAAAAGTGGGCAAAGGACTATCTGTGGAGATGTCGGTAAAACACGGGCCT
>PVMK01176205.1_pt1 | contig 67819 bp, 67 predicted proteins | sample 1853481 | NCBI WGS metagenome assembly PVMK01 (sample SAMN08533507, study PRJNA380276) | Marine sediment metagenome, whole genome shotgun sequencing project.
GCTTATGTCAATTTGCATGAAGAAGGGTATGCGCACTCAGTTGAAACATTTCACGGCGGGAAGTTAGTAGGAGGGTTGTACGGGGTTTCTCTGGGAGGTGTCTTTTTCGGAGAGTCCATGTTTTTTGAAATGAACAACGCCTCAAAGGTTGCATTGTATCATCTTGTGGAGAAACTACGTTCATGGGATTTTGACTTTATTGACTCTCAAGTACCAAACGACCATATGAAAGGCTTGGGAGGTAAGGAATTAGAGAGGGGGGAATTTCTCAGGATGCTAGAAAGTTCATTAGGAAAGAAAACCATATTGGGTAACTGGGGTCTTTAATTTTAGAATAATAAAGTCAGATTGATCTAAATTGAAAAATAAGTACAGACTGGTATAATCACACCTTCGTTTAAGTTGGATGATTGATAGCGCAATGCTTTACGCCTTTTTAATCACATCCTGTTTTATCCATTAAATGTATTCAGAAATTATAATGAAAGGAGATTTCTTATGAGTGAATGGACATTTACAAATTATGGACATCCTGATATAAAGCCTGATAACGGTAAAAGGGCTATCTTTATAGGCAGGTATCAACCTTATCACATTGGACATGTGAGTTTGATAAAACAGAAATTGGACAATGGTGTTCCATGCTTAATTATGGTTAGAGATATACCGCCGGATGACAAAAACCCATTTACAACTGAGCAGACAGTTGACATGATTAAGAAATATCATGAGAGCAAAGGTGATGATGTTGTGGTAATGATAATTCCTGATATTGAGTCCGTTAATTGGGGAAGAGGTGTCGGTTATGAAATGAATGAGTTCTCCCCGCCTGAAAATATTGGTTGGGTTTCCGCTACTAAGATCAGAGCTTCAGTTACTGAAGGTAAGGATGAATGGAGAGAATTAGTGGATGAATCAATCCAGGAAGATGTTGTTAGATATCTTAAGGGAGAGTAATTAACTCTCTTTTTCCCTTCTTTTCTTATACCTAAAGAACATTCAGATTATTTATAGGGGCGGTCTTTGGAAGCCGTCTCTAATTTTCATTTGATATATCCTCTTTTTTAACTTGTTGATTTCAGATAAACTTTCTTAAAATATATTGTTCCTCAAAAGGAATGGATAAATTATGGGAGAAGGAGAAAAGAAATTTAAAAGCTTTTCTGAATTTTATCCGTATTATCTTTCAGAACATGGGGATCCTGTAAACCGGAGGCTCCATTTCTTTGGATCCTTATTAACAATAATAGTAGTTTTATTCGTAATTTTTACCCAAACATGGATAGCTCTTATCCTAGTGCCTATACTGGGTTACGGATTTGCCTGGATAGGACATTATTTTGTAGAAAAGAACAAGCCTGCAACATTTACTTACCCCTTGTACAGTTTAATGGGTGACTGGGTCATGTTTAAAGATATACTTACCGGGAAAATAAAACTTTAGTATTATTCTATTAACTGTAATAACAAGGTAAAATCTACTCTCTCTTTATTTAAACTCATAATATGAAATAGGGGTGCATCAAGACAATGCCGAGGTTATTAGTTCTTCAACATGTTGCACATGAAATTTTAGGTACCCTGGATCCGCTATTAAGGGATGCCGGATTCAGGATCAAATATGTTAATTTCGAACGTCATCCGGATGCCGAGCCTGAATTAGAGGGATATGATGGGTTGATTGTTTTGGGTGGGCCTATGAATGTTGATGAAGTTGATAAGTACCCTAATTTGCAGACTGAAATGAATCTTATCAAAAGGGCGGTAGAAAAAGAGTTCCCAATCCTAGGTATATGTCTTGGATCACAACTATTGGCAAAAGCCCTTGGAGCTAAGGTTAGAAAAAATCCTGAAAAGGAAATAGGATGGTATGACCTTTCTCCTACAGAAGAGGGAGAAAACGATCCTCTGATCTCAAATTTTAAGCATGTAGAAAGAATCTTTCAGTGGCATGGCTACACATTTGAGCTGCCTGAAGGAGCTACTCTCCTTGCTTTTTCTCCTCTTTGTAAAAACCAAGCGTTTAGATATGGAGAGTATGTATATGGTTTCCAGTTTCATCTTGAAGTTGATACACCTATGATAGAGCGTTGGCTCCGAGTGCCTGAAAACAAGAAAGAGATCGAGGATTTAAACGGTAAGATTGATTCGGAGCAAATTAGAGTCGAAACCCTGGATTTTATTAGTCGCCTTAACGAACTCAGCAACTCGGTATTCGGCAATTTTATAGAGTTGTTCGGCTATAATAAGAAGCGAAAAACTTTACCTTCAAGATAGTGGCCAATAATTTCTAATCTGACCCAGTTCTTTTTTTATTATTGGTATTTTGCCTTCCGAATTTGCGGTAATCCTCTGCGAACTCTCTAAGCTTTTTGTCTACCAGGTAGTTAACAGTACCTGTTTTGAATTTCCCGGTAGATCCTCTGCTGCCAGCTTCTTTTCCGGTTAGTAACTCAATCACCTGATTGACAGATTCCGCGGGATAGATATGAATTTTTTTATCCTTAATAGCTTGAACAACTTCTTTTTTTAACATCAGGTTTTTAACGTTTTGATATGGAATTATAACTCCCTGCTCTCCGGTGAGCCCCTTTGCCTTGCACACTTCAAAAAATCCTTCAACTTTTTCATTTACTCCTCCAATTGGCTGAATTTGTCCTTTTTGATTTACCGAGCCAGTAATTGCAAAGCTCTGCTTTATAGGTATTCCCGATAAGCTCGATAAAAGAACTACTAATTCAGCAGTTGACGCGCTGTCACCATCAATCATTTCGTAACTTTGCTCAAATCCGATGCTTGCGGATAGGCTTAGAGGTTTTTTCTGGGCATATTTAGTTCCTAAATAACCACTTAGAATTAACACTCCCTTATCATGAATGTTCCCGCTTAGCCTCGCTCTCCTATCTATGTTTATTACGCCCTCAGTGCCCATGTATGTTTCACATGTTATCCGGGAAGGTCTTCCAAATGCATAGTCTCCACTGTTATAAACTGCCAGCCCGTTTATTTGCCCTACCACCATTCCCTCTGTATCTACGAGAATAGTCCCCTTAGCTATCATTTCCTGAATTTTCTGTTCGATCATGTTTGATCTATATATCTTTTCCTCTATAGCTTTTTCTACATGCTGTCTCTTTATAGATTTACTGTTGTTGTCGATCTTGGCCCAGTAATCCGCCTCTTTTAAAATTTTAGTAATTGACCCAAACTGAACAGATAGTTTGTTTTGATCCCCTGAAAGCCTCGATGAATATTCAATTACGGTTTCCACACCGCTTCTATCAAATTTATTAATACCATCCCTGTCACAAACAGATTTTATAAAGCAGGAGTATTGTGACAGTGTTATATCATTTCTTTCTACCACGTAATCAAAATCAGCCTTTACTTTAAATAATTTCCTGAAATCTTCATCGTATGCATAAAGCATGTGATATAGGTGTGAGTTGCCCGCTATTATTACCTTAACGTCTAATTTTATAGGCTCAGGTTTGATCCCGACCGTGCCTGAGAACCCGTATTGCTGGTATAAGTCCTCTATCCTTAATTCTTCATTTTCAAGGGCCTTCTTAAGTGAGTCCCATACGAAAGGGTATTGAAATAAATCAAGTGCATCTAGAACAAGATAGCCTCCGCTTGCCTTTGCGAGCGAGCCCGCGCGTATCATCGTAAAATCTGTTACCAGTGCTCCGAACCTGGCTTCTTTCTCAATGGAACCGAATAAATTAGTATAGGTGGGATGTGTCTCATAAATTACAGGTGCCCCCTTGGTATTTGAGTTGTCTGTGAAGACATTCACTTTGTATTCTGTGAAGGTCGGTTCTTGCTGCGGCATTCTAAAAGGCATTTGAGCTCCCGCCGGTGCTCCTTTAGCAGGGAGAAAGGTGTCTATATTTTCCAAAATATGTTTTTGAATCTGATCAAAATAGTCAATAACTTGTGGGTATGCCTTATATTTTTCTCTTATGTTTTCAATTAGATCTCGTACTGAAAACAGCGCAACTTTTTTCTCAAGTTCTTTAACTTTTTCTCCGGCTTCTTTCTCAAGTTTTCGAGCGATCTTTAAGGCTTCGGCAACTTCAATATCGATCTTCTCTTTTTTCGCTTTTATTTTCTCTCTTGTTTTTTCATCTAAAGAGTTATAATTTTCTTGGGATATTGCTTTGCCCTCAACAAGTGGGATTGTAATTATGCCGGTTGGCGAGAACTGCACCTGCATCTGGCTATCAGCAGCCTTTTTTTGCAGTTCCTCAAAGAGATTATTTTTTTCTCTCTGAAATTCGTTCATCGTGTTTTGTTTTTGCTTTTCAAACTCCTTACTCTCAAAGGCTCTTGGGATATCCATCTTGAAATCCTGGAGGAAATCTTCCATAACACTTCTAAATTCTTTTCCCTTACCTTTTGGAAGCTCAATAGCATTTGGCTCATTTGGGTCTTGAAAGTTGAAAACATAGCACCAGTCTGGTGGGGATGGTTTATTCTTGGCTACTGATGAAAGAATAGTTTCAATGGTTGTAGTCTTTCCTACTCCAGGAGGGCCCGAAAGATATAAATTGTATCCCTTGAACTCCATTCCCAAGCCAAAATTAATTGCCTCAACCGCTCTTTTTTGTCCTATATAATCTTTGCAGGGAGTTAAATCTTCTGTTGTTTTGAATTTAAGAGAGCGCAAATCACAAATTCTGTAAACCTGAGTGTGTTTTAGTTCCTTAACTTTTCTCATTAATTTTCCTCCCCCTCATGATATCTTAAATTAGTGCAGACTAAGTAGATAAAATACTACCATTTTGTAAATTGCTATCAAAATAATACAAACAATCCGAATTGAAATTGGCTATAGTTATGATGTAAGATAATCCCTACGAATAAATATGTTTATTAGGAGAAAAATATGAAAGCTGCTGTTTACCACGGACTAAAAGATGTAAGGGTTGAAGAAGTTCCGGATCCTGTGATTGAGAATCCTACAGATGTCATAGTAAAAGTCACAAAGGGCGCAATATGCGGCTCGGATCTCCATATTTATAGAGGCCACTTTCCACTAAATGAAGGTGATACTGTTGGACACGAATTTGTAGGCCGTATTGAAGAAGTCGGAAGCGAAGTTACTTCGCTCAAAAAGGGTGATAAAGTGATCGGCCCGTTTTGGGTAAGCTGCGGAGATTGTCATTACTGCCAAAAGGGTCTTTACACTTCCTGTATGCATGGCGGGTGTTTTGGTTTTGGAGACCTGCTAGGAGGGTACCCAGGCTGTCAGGCAGAATACATAAAGGTTTCACATGCGGAGGGCACTTTAGTAAAGCCTCCTGAAAGTCTTTCAGATGATAGCCAAGATGAGAAGACTCTTTTTCTGGGTGATAATATCTGTACAGGCTATCATGGGGCTCAGAATGGGAATATAGAGCCTGGGGATGTAGTCGTAATCTATGGAGATGGGGCTGTAGGATTGTTTGCTACTTATGCGGCCACACTCTTTGATCCCGCGCATGTAATAACAATTGGTCATCATGATTATCGGCTCGATATAGCTAAGAAATACGGAGCTACAACAGTAATAAATTCAAAGAACGAAGATCCGAATGAAGCTGTCAAGAATTTAAGTGATGGACTCGGAGCTAATGTTGTAATCGAGTGCGTGGGTAATACTGACTCTTTACAATCATCCCTGGATATGTCTCGCCCTGGGGGCACTATATCAATAACGGGGCTCTTCTGGGAACCATTTCCGCTTAACATGACAGACTTTTTCCTGAGGAATCTCAATTTAAAAGGCGGAGTAACACCTTCCAGGAAATATATTCCAAAGCTTATGTCACATGTTGAAGAGGGGAAATTAGACCCTACGCATGTTATTTCTCATAGACTTCCATTAGATGAGTGCCCAAGGGGTTATGAATTAATGGATCAGAGAATTGATAACGCCATAAAGGTTGTTCTTGAAACTTAATTTAGAAAATACCAGAATATAATATCAGGACTCAGGCAAGGCTTGTTTTGTCTTTCTGGGTCCTTTTTTATATGTGGTTGACTAAACTTAATAATAATTGGTCCGAAAAAACGTATTTATTAACCTTAACATTCGCAATCCTCTTTAAAATATTGTTATTTTGATTAAGATTATTTCTTCATCAGGTGGTGAGGCGGGTTCTCTATTAAATGCTAAAAGGGAGATTGAGTTGAAATTAGTTGAAGTTCTGTTTGTTTTATTTTTTCTTTTTTTCTTATCATGCGCAGGTCCATCTCCTTCGGATATTGCCAAGTCAGAAAAGGGGCAGCTTTTCCCGGTTGAAAGGGGTGAGAGCTGGGGCTTTATAGATAAAAAAGGCGATACAGTTATCCCGCTTAAATATCAAGGCGCTGTGGATTTTTCAGAGGGGAGGGCGCTGATTAAAAAAGACGGTAAATGGGGATATATAAACGAGTGGGATATATTGGTAATTACGCCTGAATATGAGGAAGCTCATAAATTCTCTGAAGGGCTAGCACATGTGAAAGTGGACGGCGCATACGGCTATATCAATAGTGTGGGGGAAATGGTGATTGAACCAAAATTTGAGAAGGTAACCCCATTCTCAGAGGGCCTCGCAAGTGTTAAATACAACGGCATGTGGGGATATATCAATAAAGAGGGAGAGACTGTAATAGAGCCGCAATATGAAAAAGCATTTGGCTTTTCTGATGGGCTAGCGCTCGTACTAGTTGAAGGAAAAGGGGGGTATGTCAAAAAAGATGGAAAGGTCTATATAAAACCTGTCTTTGACTACGCAGAGGGTTATTCAGAGGGGGTTGCGTGTGTTTTAAAGGACGGCAGATATGTTTATATAGACAAATATGGAGAGGTTATACTTAAAACCGATTTCGAAAGCGCAAGGCACTTTAGTGAAGGGGCGGCCGCAGTATCCAGAGGCGGGAAATTTGGGTTTATTAATAGGAGCGGACTTCTAATAGTCCAACCTGAGTTTGACCAGGTAGGAGATTTCTCAGATGGTATTGCGACTTTTAGGATAGGCAATAAATGGGGGTTTGTTAACAAGAAGGGAGAAATAGTAATTGAGCCTCAATTTGAAAACGCGGTGAGTTTCTCAGGCGGGCTTGCTATTGTGGAATTGGGTGGTGGTAAGTGGGGTTATATAGACAAAAAAGGGAAGTTAGTTTGGAAGTCCTTCGAATAATATATTGCTTCTAACACATAGTTACTTTTCAATTATCAATCCCTTGTTTTTAAGATCATGGTCAAGGTTTTGACTTTCGATAGTAGAATTCTTCTTTCTGCTAAATAACCACCCTGTTGAGGCTAATATTAATATCATTCCTATTATTGTAGGTATATTAAATATATAGTTCCAGATTAGTAAATCATAGCCTGCTGAAAAACCGACTTTTATAAAGCCCGCAGAAGCCACGCTAGGTGCCTCACCGATTGAAAATGCTTTTGTCATTGCAAGCTGTCCTATTGTTCCAAACACACCTACTCCAAGCAGCATTAAGATTATTGTTGTACTATCAAAAACAGATAGATCAACCTCACCACGGACGGAAAGTAATGTAATCAAAGTAATAATTGTTGCTGTTCCCGAAAAGTGGGTCACTATTACTCTCGGATCTAAATTTTTTAGTTTTCTTAAGCAGATCATCACCACTGCTCCACCAAATGCCGCGTAGACAGCTAAAAGTCCCGCAAAGTTCTGCTCCAGAATCCTTGGGTGTTCTACAAAAATTACACCTATCATGCCAAATATTATTGAAAGCCATATTTTTTTACTAGAGGTCTCCCCCAATATGTAGCCTGCTACTATTGCTACCCATATAGGTCTTGTTTCTGTGATTACAGCGACCTCGGATATAGGTAATTGCGTAAGGGCATAAAAAGTTGCAAGCATCGCAGAGCTTCCAACTAAACTTCTAAGCCATAGAGTCGAATTATTAAATACAAAGGGATTAATTCCTGCTCTCAGTGCTAGCCCGAAGGTTATTATAAAAGAAATAAGCATTCTAAAAAATGCTATGAGCAGCCAGTCGCAATGTTTGCCAAGCTCGTGCGTAAGAGCACCCATTGTAGCGAACGCAAATCCACCAAAAATCATCAACAAGATGCCTTTGCTATTTGAAGTCATTGGAAAATGTGCAGCTATACTTTTATTTATCATAATATAGGAACTTCTTAATAGCTCTTTATTATTTACTGCAGGTAATTAGTTGTTACTCTCAGTGCAGCTTTATAGAAGAAATATAAAAATCTATTATTAATAGTTTACCAGATAAACTTTATGACTCTGTTAGTACAAAAGAAATTGATGAGTAGTTATGAAATAAATACGTCTGGTAGCGGTTGTGAAGAGTATTTCTTTTATTTTGTAGGAATATCTTTTAAAAGATCTCTTAGATCATTAATAACGTAATCAGGCTTGATCTCGGAATCTCTGAGGTCTTCTTTTTTTGTTGATCCTGAGAGTACGAGAATAGTAGATATTCCGGCATTATTGCCGCCCAGAATATCAGTATCGAGTCGGTCTCCTATCATTACTAGTCCTTCCCTATCTTCTAACCCATGTTCTACTAGCGCAACATCAAATATAATATTTTCAGGCTTTCCGGCCACAATAGCTTCTTTTCCAGAAGCAACTTCAATGGACGCAAGCATAGCACCGGTTGCGGGAACATGACCCTCATCCGAAGGATAAGCGGGATCGCGGTTAGTTGCGTAGAAATGGGCGCCATTTCTGATAGCCAAAGTGGCAAGTTTCATTTCATTATAGTGAAAGTCGGGATGACCTCCTAAAATGACAAAATCGGCCTTTTTAGCTTCCTCACCAACAACTATTTTGAGACCTGTTTCTTTAATTAGCTTTTTGAGTGCATTGCTTCCAATCGCATAGGCTGTCATATCCGCAAGCTTGTTATATTTTCCACTTATATGATGGGCTATAGCCATTGCTGAAGTGACTACGTCCTGAGAATTAGCTTCTATGCCTATATTTCTAAGCTTATCCGCATATTCGGAAGAAGATTTTCTTGGGTCATTAGTCAGGAATAATACACTTTTCCTGTTGTTTTTAAGATGCATTATAGTATCAGGTGAGCCCTCAATTGGAATTTCGCCCAAGTAGACTACACCGTCCATATCTATAAGGAAGCCGTTAAATAAATCTAAGAGTCTCATATTCTTTTATAATGGGGAATGGATAATTTTACAGAAATATTAATGATTTAGGCGGGTTTGATTACAGTAATTTGTCAACCCCAAATATGTTGTTTTAATTCTTCCTGTTTATCATCATCTGACTCTTTATACAAGAGCGATATGACTTTTAATTGATCATCCTGAACAATTTCAATTTGAAGTAAATTTAAAACCCCAACCGCAGCATCTCTGTAACCTTCGTAGTATTCTTCCTTTTTACCAGCAGCTTTCACAGTTCTTGAGTCTAAATGCAAAGCTATTGCCGCAAATTTAATTGAGACTTTCTCATCAATTTCCAGCTGATAATCTTCTAATTCATCTGCAAGTAAGTGACTTTTCCATGCATTTATGATCTTATCTATGCTTTCCTGCTTCATTTTTTCGCCCTTCTTTGATATTTCATTCTCAATTTGAGTCTTGTAAGAAAATGATAGTATACTCAATCAATATATTTTTTAAATGTATAGTTGGCTAAAAGATTCCTATGAATTTCTATTGTGAAGTAGCTTGCTAGCTACAATAATATTATCCCTGCCAGCCGATTCAGCTATTTTTACTGCTTCCTCCAGTGTTACATTCTTAGAAAGCGTAGCAAGTTTTAATAACATTGGAAGATTAACTCCCGATATTACTTCAACCTTATTTTCTTCAAGGAAAGTTAGGCTAATATTTGAAGGTGTCCCCCCAAACATATCGGTAACAAGTAAAATGCAGTCCTTCCCCCTAACTTTTTTAATCGCGTTTTTAATATCTTGCTTAAAAGATTCAAACTCCTTATCGGGATCTAGGCATACCCCGCTAATTTTTACAGATGGTTTTGAGGATAGGACAAAATTTACAACAGAAATAAGTTCTTTAGCTAATGCACCATGTGTTACTACGACTATCCCAACCATTTATTTTTCCTTAATTTTTAGATATATCCCTATGCCTCGTTATTGGTGACAGATAATTAAAATGCTCTGCTACTTTATTTACAATTACTACAGATCGGTGTTTGCCGCCAGTACAACCTATTGCGATAGTCAGATAAGATTTCCCTTCCTTTTCATAATTTGGAATTAGAAATTCTAGAAATTCAGTAAGCTTCTCTATAAATTTTATGGATTCTTCATTGCTTAACATAAAGTTTAAGACCTCACTATCCTGTCCATTTAAATGTTTCAAACTTTCAACAAAATATGGATTAGGAAGGAACCTGACGTCAAAGATCATATCCGCATCGTAAGGTATGCCATGTTTAAAGCCAAAAGATATAATGTTTATCAAAATATTCTGCGTACTCGATACATCAAATTTCTTTCTAATAATATCTTTTAATTGATGAACGTTCAGATCCGAGGTATCAATCGTGTAATTAGAAAGCTCTTTAAGTTTTTCAAGCATTTTTCTTTCTTTCGATATCCCCTCTAAAATATTTCCGTAGGATGATAGAGGATGTTTCCTGCGTGTTTCCTTGTACCTATTCACAAGAGTTGTATCAGATGATTCTAAGAATATTATATCGACAGGATAGCCATTTTTTTTAAATTCTTTTATTACCCCGGGAGCATGGTCAAAAAATACTCCTTCGCGTATGTCAATAACTAATGCTACTTTACTTATCCTTTTTTCTGAGTTCTCGCAAAGTTCTATGAATGTTGGTAGCAGGGTCGGAGGGATATTATCTACGCAATAATAACCCAAGTCTTCAAGGACGTTTACAGCCGTACTCTTTCCCGAACCTGAAAGCCCGCTTATGAAAACTAGGTTTGTCATTTAATACCTTTGGTTAGCATGATAGTGATTATTTACTCTAGAATTTTTTCTGTGCTATGGGCGCCTCTTAATTTTAACAGTTGGTTCCGTGCGGCAACTTCGATTATGGTTGCAGTATTTCTGCCCGGTTTTACAGGAATTAATAGATATGGTAACTCCACGCCCATTATATTGTATGTATTCTTATCTATTCCTAGTCTGTCATATTCAGTATCCAAATCCCATTGAGTAAGCTCAATCACCATGTCTATCCTCCTTGTGTCCATTACAGAGGCTCTACCGAATAACTCCTTGATGTTAATAATGCCAACACCCCTTATTTCCATTAGGTGCTTTATTCTTTCAGGACCATTTCCAAATAGCTCGCCGGAAACTGATTTTCTTATTTCTACCACATCGTCTGAAATGAGTTTAGAACCCCTATTTATTAAGTCAAGTGCGTTTTCACTTTTCCCAATACCGCTTTTCCCAAGTATCAAAACTCCCAGTTCCAGTATCTCCATGAGGACTCCATGCATCGTAGTAAAGGGAATAATTCGGTACTGCAGTATTTTGTTAAGAAGACTTATTAGTTTTTGTTCAGGGAGTTTAGTTGTAAAAAGTGGTACTTTTCTTTTTTCACATTTATCCCTTAAGTTTTTGCCAGGTAAAAGCCCCCTTTGAGCGATCAAGCATGGAATGTCAAGAGAAAAAAGAGCCCTTAAAATTTTTTGTTTTTTTGAATCCGTGAGTTTGTTGAAGTCAGAAATACCCGTCCTACTAAGTAAGTGTATTGCACCTGGCATATGCTTTATCTTAGGATCTATTAATTCTGGTCCTGGCTTTCGTACTGTATTAATAATAATTTTACGTTTAAGACCACCAAGACCTGCTATTAGTTCTATTTGGAGTTCTTTTCCCCAGGTCCTGGCTAGCTTAGCAACTTCTAGGTTATTAACACTATCCATACTTCTCATCTTCTAAGGTTATTGCCTCGTATATATCCTCCTCAGATTCGGACCTCATTAATTTGGCCCTCAGTTCAGGGTTTTTAAAGACCTTGGATATTCTTGCCAGTAGCTGAATATGGGAGCTAGCAGAATCTTCTGAGGCGATTAGAGTAATAAAAAAGTGTGTTGCTTTTTTGTCAAGAGATTCATATTCAATTCCCTCAATACTCCTTCCGAAACCTACAATCATATCTGAAATACCGCTAAGCTTCGCATGTGGGATTGCTACTCCCGAATCAACAGCAGTACTACAGAGATTTTCACGTTCAATTAGAACTTCAACTAATCTTTCAGTATTAATATTTGGATAAACTGAAGATATGTTGTCTGCAAGTTCTTTAATAACGTCTGCTTTGTTTGTGGAATGGAGGTGTGAAACTACTGTGTTTAGTTTAAGTATTTCGGCAATTTTCATTGTATATTTTTTATACTATTTTTATTAATACTTAGGGCTCAATCAAGATTTTCTGATCTCGTCGGCTTATATAGATAACATTCATTAAACCATTCTCACTGTTCCTAAATGCTACAAAATTTGCATCCGAAACCTTAAGTTGAAGTGAAGCTTCTTCCACGGACATTGGTTTTGAAGGCAATTTATGAACTTTTATATCTTCTAATTCGTTACTCTCAGATTTTACAGGGAGCCGGGTTTGAATAACGTCTTCTTTGGATTTGGCACCTGTTCTTCTTCTTTCTTTAGTTTTCTTTTCTATCTGCTTTTTTAGCTGCTTTACTATAGTGCTCACAGCATTGTCTATCGCAGTGTACATGTCATTAGTTTCAACTGAGCTAGTGGCTTTTATGTTTCCACAACTCACAGAGATCTCAGCAGTATCCCTGAATTTCTCTGATGATAAAATGAACCTCAGTTCTGAGGGCTCCCTCTCTGACTTTACATACCTTTCGATCCTCTTAGTTTTCTTTAGAGCATATGATTTAATTTTTTCAGAATTCATTGTATTGTTGATGTGTCTAGTAGTTACATTTACTTTCATTTTGAATTTTCCTTATATTGACGAGATCTGGTTGAAGAAGAGGGTATTTTAAGTATTTTCCTATATTTTGCAATAGTTCTTCTTGCAACTTTTATTTTTCTTCTTTCAAATATTTTAGAAATATCCTCGTCAGAGTATGGGCTTAGGGGTAATTCGCCGTCTATAATATTTTTCATAATCGACTTTACTTTCTCAAAAGAAACATCTTTTCCATTTGATGATTCAATTCTACGTGAGAATAGTGATTTAAGCTCAATTGTGCCCTGAGGTGTTTGGATATATCGTCTGCTGGTAATTCGGCTTACAGTAGATTCATGAACTCCTACTGACTGAGCTACATCTTTTAATATTAGTGGCTTAATATACTTTTTCCCATGCTCAAAAAAATCACGCTGGACATCAACGATTTTCGATATGATTTTTTTTACTGTGGCCTCTCTTTCATCGAGACATTTCATTATTCTTTGAGCTGCTTCAAGTTTTTCTTTTATGAATTTCTTTGCATCGTGCGGAAGACTTTTTTCTTTTTTTATAAGGTTTTTGTAATAATTGCTTATTCTAACCTTGGGGAAATCACGGTTTAACTGTATCTGCAATTCATTCCCTACCTTATAGACATAGAAATCAGGAACTATATATTTTTCAGAATCTTTAGCAAAGAATGGTCTCCCAGGTCTTGGTTCTAAGGAAGAAATAACTGACATTGCCTCTTGAATCTGTTGTGCGGAATCTTGAATAATATCCTCAATATTGCTCAAATCATTTTCATTGAGCTCTTCCAAATATTTATCGATCAATTCCAGGACAAGTCCGTCTTCAGGATAACCCAAATCAAGCGCCTGAATCTTGAGACATTCCCTTAAATTTCTCGAACAAACCCCTGTGGGATCAAAAGATGACTGAATCTTATGTAAAATATCTTTAATTTGAGCGATAAATTTTTTGTCTGAATCCTGGGACGCCTTTTCGGTATTGCAACTTTTTTCATCAGTTGCGTTTTCAGATATTCCATTAGTTTGATGCGCGGATTGTTTGAGGTATATATGCGCAATCTCCTCAATATCCATCTCTAAATAACCGTCTTCATTGGTGTTGCCTATTATGATTGAGGCTATTTCCTTTTCTTGAGCTGTGAGAGCTGATAATTTAAGCTGCCATCTAAGATGATCTATGAGCGATTCCGCTGAGCTTATCCTGTTTTCCCAGGTAGTATCCTCTTGGCTATCATCAAAGAATTCTCTTGATGAATAATGTGGAATATCATTGTTTTGATCTCTAAACAGGCGATCATTGCCCATATTGTTAAAATCAATCTCTTCATTTGAGCTATCTTCGTTCTTCTCAGTCTGGTCTTGTGATTCTTCTAAGGTAGGATTTTCGATGAGCTGCTCTTCTAAATAATCTTTTAATTCAAGTGTGGTCATTTGAATTAGCTTTAGGAATAGCTGCAACTCTTGAGTTAATACCAACCGTTGTTGTAATATTTGCCTTTGCGAAGTAGTTTGGATTAAATTTATACTCATAATTTAATGGCCTAATGTTTTCTTAGAGAGCCTTTACCCATCTATATTATAGTCTAACGCAAATCATGTACAAGATTTGTGCCACTTGAGTAAGTATACCATGATTTTGGAATTTTTGCGCGTAATAATACGGTATCATTGAGGTTTTACGCAGTTCTTTTATAATTTGGCTTAATATGAGATCTGATTGTATTTCAATGGAGTTAGAGAAATTGGGGGAAATAATAATTTATATAGGGATTTCACTTGTATGGTGGGAATAATAGTTCAGTTTTTTCCGAAGATGCCGCACTTAGGTAAGTTGCCGGGGGGGATATTTACTTAAAACGAGAAAACTTTTCTTTTTATTTCCCGCTTATAACATCAATAACTCTCAGTCTGCTTATAACTATAGCACTTACTTTCTTATCGAGTATTAAGTGATTAGGTGCCCTATAGCTAGTTTATAAAGTCTCACTTGGCAGTACCCATTTCATATCAGAAGTGTGTCTCTTTTCATAAATTCTAATCTTATCCTCGTGTTCTAGCGAATGTCCTATCTCATCAAGGCCTTCCAAAAGGCTTTTCTTTTTGAATGGATCTATATCAAAATTTACAGTCCAGCCTTCATCGTCTGATATTGTTTGAGATCTTAGATCTACCGTAAGTTCATGACCTTTCTTTGAGGCTACAATTTTAAAAAGCTCTTTGACCTTATCCTCCGCTAGGACGATTGGGAGTATTGCATTTTTAAAACAGTTGTTATAAAAAATATCAGCAAATGAGGGTGCGATGATTACTTGAAATCCATATTCTCTTAAGGACCACGGGGCATGTTCTCTTGAGCTTCCGATCCCGAAGTTGTGGCTTGTCAGTAGTATCTTAGCATTCTGATGGTGCTCATGATTGAGTTCAAAGTCAGGGTTCAGAGTTCCATCTTCTAAATAACGCCAGTCAAAAAATAAGAATTCTCCAAAACCGGTTCTTTCAACTCGTTTTAAAAACTGTTTTGGAATTATTTGGTCGGTGTCCACGTTGATTCTGTCTAGTGGGGCTACAATACCATGTACTCTTTCTAACGGTTCCATTGTATTTTCCTCTTTATAGTTCTTTCTCTAAGTCCCAGCCTCTAACATCCACAAAATGTCCTTCAATTGCCGCAGCGGCTGCCATGGCTGGGCTTACAAGGTGCGTTCTTCCACCTTTGCCCTGGCGTCCTTCAAAGTTTCTATTTGAGGTACTGGCACATCTTTCCCCAGGCTCAAGTATATCGGGGTTCATCCCTAAACACATACTGCATCCTGACTCTCTCCACTCAAACCCGGCGTCCATAAATACTTTATCCAGCCCGAGCTTCTCGGCCTGCCATTTTATCATCTGTGATCCAGGTACTACCATTGCACTTACTGTCGGGGCCACTTTTTTGCCCTTTACCACTTTGGCGGCTAGTGTTAAATCCCCAATCCTTGAGTTGGTGCATGACCCGATAAATACCCGGTCCAGTTTTATATCTTCAATAGGTGTTCCGGCAACAAGTCCCATATACTCCAGTGCGCTAATTGTAGCCTTTTTAGTATTTTCGTCTTCAATATCCTCTGGGTTAGGAATCTTTCCTGTTACATCGAGAACCATCCCGGGATTAGTACCCCAACTTACTTGCGGTACTATCTTTGCGGCGTCAAAGGTAATTGATTTATCAAATTTAGCCCCTTCGTCGGTCTTAAGATCTTTCCAGTGCTCAAGCGCATTTTCTAAGTCCTCTCCCTTAGGGGCGAATTTGCGTCCTATTACATATTCAAAAGTTTTTTCATCGGCAGCAATCATTCCGGCCCGAGCTCCTGCTTCAATAGACATATTACAGACAGTCATTCTCTCTTCCATACTAAGAACTTCAATGGCCGATCCCCTGTATTCAACAACAGTTCCTGTTGCTCCGGCTGTGCCAATGTGTCCTATAATATTTAAGATAATATCTTTTGCGGTAACGCCGTAACCACGCTCTCCTTCTACACGAATTTCAAATTGTTTTGGTCTGTCTTGCCTTAAACACTGTGTTGCAAACACATGTTCTACCTCACTTGTCCCGATACCAAAGGCCAATGACCCAAATGCACCGTGCGTTGAGGTATGGCTATCTCCACAAACTATAGTCATTCCTGGTTTGGTAAGTCCATGCTCCGGGCCTATTATATGAACAATGCCCTGCATATCGCTGTTTACATTTAATCCAAACAGTGGAACTCCAAACTCCTCACAGTTTTTCTCCAGAACTTCAATCTGTTTTGCCGAAATTGGGTCTTCAATAGGTAGCGATCTGTCTGTTGTAGGAACATTATGATCCATAGTTGCAAAAGTTAAATCAGGTCTTCTAACTCTTCGGTCCGTAAGTCGAAGCCCTTCAAAAGCCTGAGGTGAAGTAACTTCATGGACGAGGTGTAAATCTATATATAAAAGAGTGGGTTGCCCCTCTTCTTCAAATACTACATGTGGTTCCCAAATTTTATCAAAAAGTGTTCTAGCCGACATATCTTTATCCTTCTATATTGTGCTAAAGGTTTAATTATACACAATAAATCATCGTTTTTTAGATTTAGTAGTGATTCCCAAACCGCTCTATGAAAATATATACGAATTCAAAATTATCAAGATCTTATACCTTAAATGCCTTTCTGCCGGGATAAATGGCTTCATCTCCGAGCTCCTCTTCTATTCTAAGGAGCTGATTGTATTTAGAGACCCTGTCACTTCTAGATGCTGATCCTGTCTTAATTTGCCCTGAGTTTGTAGCAACTGCAATGTCTGCAATTGTGGAATCCTCTGTTTCACCTGAGCGGTGGGATATTATATATGTATAACCAGCGTTCTGTGCCATTGTTATAGTTTGAAGCGTCTCAGTTAATGAGCCTATCTGATTGACCTTTACCAGGATAGAATTTGCTGCATTTTCTTTAATCCCCCTTGCCAGCCTCTTTGTATTAGTTACGAAAAGGTCATCTCCAACTATTTGCACCTTTTTCCCAAGCTCTTTAGTCATTATTTGCCAGCCTTTCCAGTCATCTTCAGCTAGAGGGTCTTCAATAGAGATAATAGGGTATTGCTTTATCCAATCTCCATAAATATCAATAAGCTTATCTCTTCCAATCTTTTTGCCCTCTACGTTATACTTGCCTTTTTGATAAAATTCGCTTGATGCTACATCGAGCGCCAATGATATTCCGTCGCCTACTTTATATCCTGCTTTAGTAATTGCCTCTAAAATGCATTCAATAGCTTCTTCGTTTGATTTTAGGTTAGGGGCAAAACCGCCTTCATCTCCTACTGAAGTCGCATATCCTTTCTTTCCAAGAATAGCCTTTAGATTATGAAATACTTCAACCCCTGCCCTTAAAGCTTCTGAGAATTTAGTAAAGCCTAGCGGTACAATCATAAATTCTTGAAAATCCAGATTGTTATCAGCATGAGCACCCCCATTAATGATATTCATTAGAGGTACAGGAAGGGTATTTGCAGAGATCCCGCCAAGATAAGCATAAAGTGGAATCCAAAGAGAGTTGGAAGCGGCTTTTGCTACGGCAAGTGAGACACCCAATATTGCATTTGCACCCAATTTTGATTTATTAGGGGTCCCGTCGAGTTTGAGCATCAACTGATCAATATCACTCTGCACGGTAACGTCAGCACCAATTAGCTTTGGAGTGATAATATCATTAATATTCTTTATAGCTTTTTGGACTCCCTTACCCAAATATCTCTTTTTTACATTGTCCCTTAATTCTATTGCCTCATGCTCACCGGTAGAAGCTCCTGAAGGCACTGCGGCTCTTCCAAAGGATCCGTCATCACAAATGATGTCTACTTCTACAGTAGGATTCCCGCGTGAATCCAGAATTTCTCTTGCCTTAATTGCTTCTATAATTGCCACTTTGCTATCCTCCCTGCAATTTCACTTCTGGCTAAGGGAAATTACCATATCAACCTATGCGTATCAAATCGGTTAATCTTCTTATATGAAAAAACGTTGTTGGAAAAGTAACATTAGTTCGGTACAATCTTAAATTCTAAAAATGATGGAAAAGGGTAATTAATATGAAATTTGTTCTTAAAGTAAAGTCGTTATTAAGTCTTAGCTTCTTATTTTTTGTTTTATTCATAACTTCTTGCAGCGTTGGTGACAGCGATCCGCCAGCCACGATAACCGATCTAACAGTTGATGCTATTAGTAGAGTACTTGATTGGACGGCACCTGGAGATGACGGGAACAGTGGAAGGGCTACGATTTACTTTATAAGATTTTTTGATAACGAAGAAGTAGCGGCGATTCTGGGTGTCCCAAATCTAGACGGAGTGCCGTTTATCGAAATTGAAGAGGCTGTTCGGGATAATTATAACGATGCTACTCAAATTCCTGATTTCCAACGTCCGGATGTTGCAGGAAGTCCGCAGAGTTTTCTAGCCCCAAGGCTGGATTTAACAGGAGAGACGATGTTCTTTTATTCAATCCGTACTAATGATGAAGTAGGTAATTCCTCACAGCCCTCTAATGTATCTGATTTATCAACACCTTTAGAATCTGTTAAATATGTCAGCAGCGAAGCTGGTAGCTGTATAGGGGAATCAATTGCGGAAGGAAATTTTAACGGGGACCAGGAAGATGACGGAGAATTTATTAACGATTACGCAATAGGAGATCCATGTCTCGGAAAAGTTTATATCTTTTTCGGAGCAAATGATTTAACCGATAACGGCAGCACTTTAATTGATGTAACGGCAGCGGATGTGACTGTGATTGGTAATCCTGAGGATCTATTTGGTGCCTCTCTTGCCGGAATCCCTGATTTCGAGAGTGATATTAGAGCTCAGGAACTTGTTATTGGAGCTCCGGGATTTGATAATGACAGAGGTAAAACTTTTGTGATATTTGGTAGCAGAGAGTTGCCGAGTGTAATTGATTTGTCAGATAGTAGTGTTGATAGAATAGAAGTCGTTGGAGAAAACGTCGGTGATAACTTTGGTTTTTCTGTAGCCGATGGAGATGATGTCACTAACGGATCTGGATTATTTATGGTTGGAGCTCCTTCTTTTGGCTCTGACACGGGAAGGGCATACATTTTTAGGGGCAAAGGGTTAGATCAGAACGAAGAGGTGCCGGCAACAGATGCCGATGCTATGTTTACAGGACAGGCCCCAGGAGATATGTTTGGTTTTGATCTTGCCAATCTTGGCAGGATTCGAAGGAATAGTTTTGACGAAATTGGCGTTGGGGCACCTGGTGCAGGAAGAGCTTATGTAATATTGGGGCAAGATAATATAGATAGTAGGGATTTAGCCGTCGATACTACTAATGTAGTTATACTTGAAGGAAGTGCTGCCGATAGTTTCGGAATTAGCATTTCGGGTGACGGAGATATAGACGAAGACGGCGAAGAGACGCCTGATGTTATAGTTGGGGCTCCTGATTCCAATATGTCTTCAGGTTCTGTTTTCTTATATTCGGGTGAAGACATCGACACTTCGTTTGAGGACGAAACTAGTCCGGGCTTTGAGACTGAATTTACAGGGATTAGTCCAGGAGACTTCTTTGGAACTTCTGTAGGAGTTATGCCTAATCTGACACCAGAGATTGATAAGAAGCAGAGGGACACTGCTATCGTGCTTATACTTGAAGTCAGCAATGCTGATTTTGGCGTCGGAGCTCCAGGAGCTACAAACGGTGTAGTATATATATTCTTCGGACGGGACGACTTCCCGGCTGTAGTTTCTGCTTCAGAATCCGACATTAATATTGTAGGGGAGGGAGGAGAAGTAGATTTTGGAATAGAGGTGCAAGGACTGGGGGATGTAAATGGTGATAATTTTGAAGATTTTGCAGCAGGTGGCTCTGAGTTCATGAGAGTTGTATATTAAAGGATCCTAACATTATCTTTTAGTTGTTTGTAATTGCACTAACTTTTCAGGGTAAATAATAAAATTCAAGTTGGGTTAGTTTAGCTTGCCCTGTCCTTTTTCTTTAATAATACATCCGTCTTTAAACATAATAATCCTCTCGGCATGTTTAGCTATATCTTGCTCATGAGTTATCATAATTATTGTTTTACCCTGTTTGTTAAGGGCTTTAAAAATTTCCATTATTTCCATACTTGTTTGGGAGTCAAGGTTACCCGTAGGCTCATCAGCCAATATAAGGCTAGGATTATTGACGATCGCTCTAGCAATCGCTACCCGTTGTTGCTCTCCTCCCGAAAGTTGCGAGGGAAGATGATGCTCCCTACCGTCTAAACCTACCATCTTGATTGCCTGATTTGCCATTTCTGTTCTTTTCTTTGATTCGGTATTGTTATAAATCATAGGAAGCTCAACATTTTCAAGGGCCGTAGTTCTTGCTAGAAGATTAAAACTCTGAAATACAAAACCTATCTTCTTGTTTCTTATTTCTGCTAATTCGTCTGCATCCAAAGATGAGACTTGATTGTTGTCAAGGTAATACTCCCCTTTTGTGGGTTTATCCAGGCATCCAATTATGTTCATGAATGTACTTTTTCCGGAACCTGATGCTCCCATTATGGATACAAAATCTCCATTTTTTATATCAAGGGAGATACCCTTTAGGGCATGGACTTTTATATCCCCTAAATCATAAATTTTATGAATATCCTTGACTTCGATGACCCTATTATCACCACTCATCTTTTAGAATCTCCTGGGTTGAGGCAAGTAAGATGAGTTGTTCCCGGAATTGTTCTTTATAATAGCTTCTACTATTATCTCATCGCCTTCCTTAAGATCACCCTCAACAATTTCGGTATACCTGCTGTCCCCTACACCTGGTTTTACTAAAACGGCTTTTATTTGTCCGTTTTTTCCCAGTACCCATACATGTGGCGAATTATTAGTTTCTACGCTGTTGGATTCTATATTTGCAGAAGAAGGTGGTATGAACCTAAGGGCTGAAGTTGGTACCCGCTTTACGTCTTTTTCCTCTGCAACCGTTATTTTTACCTCAGCAGTCATTCCGGGTTTTAATTTGTCTTCTTTGTTCTCTATCGAAACGACTACGTTGTAAGTTACTACATTGTTGTTTGTGATAGGTTCGTTTCTTATCTGGGTGACAACCCCTTCAAACGTTTGATTTGGGTATGCGTCTACAGTAAAGAATGCCCTCTGTCCGTTTTGTATTTTACCTATATCTGCCTCGCTCACATTTGTATCAATTCTCATGCTAGATAGATCTTGAGATATGAGAAATAGGGGTTTGCTATTAGGTACAACGTTCTCTCCGGTATTGATGTTTCGGGAAAGTACAATCCCATCTATTGGGGAGCGGATGGTTGTGTTTCTTAAATTAGACTCTGTTATTTCAATAGTAGCTTTAGATTGGTCAAGCGAAGCTAGTGCAGATAAATATTTTGATCTAGAGTCATCGAACTCCTCTTTAGAAATAAGCCTTTTGTCGTAGAGTTCCCTATTTGCGTTATAGACAGAGTTTGTCAGATTAAAGTCGGCATCTGCTTTTTTCTTGTCAGCTTGTGCTCGTTTCAGCTCAGTTTCCAGCGTAGAGGGATCAATTTCTAAAAGCGGGTCCCCTTTTTTAACTTCAGTGTTATAGTCGACAAAAATGTTTTTTGCATAACCTGAAACTTGAGAGCCAACTTCAATAGTTTTTAAAGGATTTATTGTGCCAGATGAAGTGATTAGAGAAGTAATATTATTTCTATCAACTTCAGCGGTCATATAGACAATAGAGGATGTGCTGTCGCCAAAAAAGCGGGGTACTAAGAATATCGCAATAACGATTATGATTAATAATGCAATATATAACTTAGTGTTTTTGAGATTCATCAATCTCCCCTGTAGCTCTTAGTAGCCTTGCAGCGTTGATATTATAGTTATAAATCGCCTGCATATATTTCGCGTTAGAAATTGCATATAGTGATTCAGCCTCTGCCAATTCTACGGCAGAAGCCCTAGCCAGTTTATATCTTTCCCGTGCCAAGAGCAAACCTTGCTCGGCGGATTCCCTGGTCCTCTTGGTCACATTGATATTTTCCTTAGAGAATTGAATATCTAAGTATAATTGCTTAATTTGTGATATGATGCCTGCCTTAGTTGACCTAAGCTCGGCGTTAGTACGTCTTAAATTTGCTTTTGAGTCTTCTACCTTGGCAAATCTTGAAAACCCTTCAAAGATGGGAAATTTAACACCAACACCAACGATAAAACCCGGAGTTTCAGCGCCCTCTCCCTCAAACCTATAAGCTGTTCTCCCGAATATCTCTGGATAAAATTCCTTTTTAGAAACCTTTAAGTTTGCTCTCATTGCTACTTTTTGTGCTTCTAAGCTTTTTAATTCAGGCCTTGAGCTTAACGCTTGAATTATGGATTCTTCAAGCAGATATGAGCTTGTTGAAAGCTCTATGGAATCTTCTAATTCATAGTTAAATGAGCTGTCTTCAATACCCATAATTGTTTGAAGGTTTACTTTTGCGATTTCAAAATTATTTTGTGCTGCAATCCGCTCGAGCTTAGCATTTCCAAGGTTTACTTCTGCTTTTGTTACTTCAATCTGTGGAACCCTTCCTGACTTCAAAAACCCCTCGGCCTGCTCAATGCGCTTTTCGGATTCAATTACTTTTTTCTCTAGAGCAAGCGCAATATGCCCTTCTGATAAAATAGTGTAATAACTAATAGTTGTACTAAGAATTACATCGTCTTCTGTGGTATCTTTATCAAACTTTGTGGATTTTAATAGTGCTTTTGTTGATTTAACACGGTTTGAAGTTCGTCCGAAGTCCCAAATTAACTGATCTAAAAAGAAACCCGATTCACGGCCAATGAAAGGGACAATGATTCTTGATTTTATCTGGGGATAATATATCGATTTCGCGTTTTTAACTCCTGCTCTTGATATATCTACATTAGCATCCGATATTGATATCGCGGGGTTATTCTCAATTGCTATGCTAATAGCCTGATCAAGAGTGAGTGGTTCTCTCTCCTGGGCGTAAACACAATTAAGGCCAGAAAAAAGAGTTAATAGTATTAATAGTAATTTAAAGCGCATTTCCATTTTGTAATCCATAATTTAAAACAATAATATGACTCTAAAACATATACGTTGCAACATTTTTCTCATACCGTAAAATATCACCATGTCATTTGGAATATATATTCATATCCCTTACTGCGTTACAAAATGTCCCTACTGTGACTTTAATTCTTACGGGGTGGGTGGGCGTTTCCCGGAAAAAGAGTATACCGAGTCAATATTGCATGAACTAGAATTTTATCGCAGCGAGATTCAGGGGGCTCGGCTAAGCTCTATATTTTTCGGAGGAGGGACGCCTTCTCTCTTTGATCCCAGGAGTATTGAAAAAATTATTTCTAAAATTTATCAAATTACATGTCCTGTCGATAATTTGGAGGTTTCCTTAGAGGTTAACCCAAAAACTGCAGATTTAGAAAAGCTCAAGGGACTCAGAAGTGCGGGGATAAATAGAATAAGCGTCGGAATCCAGTCTTTCTCTAAAAGAAAGCTCAGTTTCCTTGGAAGAATTAACGCTCCCGAAGATAGTAGAGGGATACTAAAAGACATTATCAATGCAGGATTTAAAAACTATAGCATGGATCTAATGTACGGGACTAAGGATGAAACTTTATCTGAATGGGAAGCTGATTTGAAAGAGGCCCTTGGTTTTGATTTCCCTCATATCTCGGCATATTGCTTAACTATTGAGGACGGCACGGAATTTGGGAAACGCTATGCGCTTGGTAAATTGAAATTGCCTACCGACGAAAAACTTGCCGATTTTATTATTTATACAACTGAATTTTTTGAAGATGCGGGATACAGGCAGTACGAAATTTCAAATTACTCTAAGCACGGCTTTGAATGCCGTCACAATATGCTCTATTGGAGAGGGGAGAGTTACCTTGGTCTCGGAGCGGGTGCCCATTCTCATTTTGCTAAGGGCGACTCTACCAACTGGGGCAAGAGGTGGGCTAATCTGAGAAACCCTGCGCTTTATATGAAAACTGTAAATGAAGAGAAAAAACCTCTGGACTTTACTGAAGAATTAAAGAGAGAAGAAGTGATAGAAGATAAAGTCTTGATGGGACTTAGGTTGAAAGACGGCATAAACATCTTAGAGCTTGAAAGTACATTTCAGTTAAAAGCAAATATGGATAAGGTTGGACACCTTGTAAGAGATGGGTTTCTTGAATACTCGGACAGCTCCATCAGATTAACTAAAAAAGGTAATTTATTGTCAAACGCGGTTATCTTACGTTTTGTAGAAGCATTAAATTAAGTGATCTTTTTTAATACGTGTTTTCCTCCCTTTGACATAATGAAGTAGTTATCGTCCTCTTTCTTTAGATATTTCATAAACTCATAGTAAGCTGGTCTTAAAAACCTGGCTTCAAATTTCCTATTTTTAATTTTGGCGTATGGGATGTTCTCATGGTTTATGTTAACAGTGTTTAGATCGAGTTTTTCTACCGTTTCGTCATTTAGAATAATGTAAAAGTCGTCTCCTTTTTTATCTACCATTTTTACTACAAAAGGCGTGTCTTCAACTTCAATATAGAGTTTCCCGCTTCCTTCATCGAGATAATATCTCCCCTCATCGTCACGGCTTAGTAACTTGTTGTTGTATAGATAGGTCAATCGGTGCTTGATTTTAATTCCGTCCTGAAACCAATTTCCTCTTTTATCAATATAGAATCTGGGCTTAGTAGGATCCTCTTTTTGTTTCATAGCCTTTTAATTATAACGAATTTGAGAAGTTAGAATATAAGGCGTTATTCTCCCATCACTTTCACAACCACTCTTTTCTTTCTTCCACCGTCAAATTCCGCATAGAATACCCTCTGCCATGGACCCAGGTCCAGGTCGCCATCTGTAATAGGCACAATTACTTGATGATGCATTATAAGGTTCTTTAGATGGGCATCTCCGTTATCCTCACCTGTTCTGTGGTGCCTGTAATCTTCCTTGTAAGGCGCTAAGCCTTCTAGCCACTCCCAAATATCTTCAATTAACCCGTCCTCATGGTCGTTAACATAAACCGCCGCCGTAATGTGCATTGCCGATACCAGGACAAAACCTTCTTGTACCTCACTCTTAAACACAATATTTCTAATTGTGTCCGTTATATGCACCATTTCCCTTTTTTGCTCTGTGTTGAACCATAAGTACTCCGTAAGGCTTTTCATGTGCGAAACCTCCTTTTGGATATTAAAATCTGATATTATTACAGGTTAGCAAGTGAGCTTGATAAAGCAAAGGGCATTTCTTGCCGTATGTATTTTTAAGCATTAACACAGAAGGAGGTTCGTATGATAATCGAATTGAGCGTAATTCCTATTGGCGTTGGTACTTCACTTTCAGAATATGTCGCATGCGTCATGAAGGTAATTCAAGAAAGTGGTCTCAAGTATGAATCACACTCGATGGCTACCAACATAGAATGTGATTGGGACGATATTACTCCGCTGGTCAAAAAGTGTCATGAAGAGCTTAAAAAAATGGGCGTGGAGCGTATAAGCACTTCCCTGAGAATAAGCGAGAGAACAGACAAACCATATACAATGGAAGGGAAGATGCTTAGCCTAGATGAGAAATTATAGTTGTACCAAAATTTATAATTAATAACTTATTTCTTGACTGCCCTGCATATTTAAGGTTAATACTTTTGACAATATGAGTGAAGATTGGAAATACTGTATTGCTCTTAGTATGGTAAGTGGGATAGGCGGTGTATTTACTAAGAACCTCTTTAATAAATTCCAAAATCCTGTGGATATATTTAAAGCTCCTAAAAAAGAGTTACTCAAAGTAGAGGGGATTGGCGATAAACACATTGAATCCATAAAGAATTTTGACAATTGGGATAAGGTAGATCAGGAATTAGAAAAGATTGAGAAACGAGGGATTAAATTACTTACTCTTAATGACTCGGAATTTCCACGTTTGCTATTACAAACCTACAACCCGCCGCCGCTGCTTTATATGAAGGGAGAAATTCTGCCAGAGGATAATATCTCTATTGCAATTGTCGGCAGCAGGATTCCCGACAGGTACGGAAGATCAATAACCGAAACCCTTTCAGGAGAGCTGGCGTTCGCCTTACAGCCGCTTGACGATATGGGCGATTCTCTGATCATAAAGCCGTTTGACATCGCGATCGATGTTGACGGTAATGCATGGGTAACGGGGAATGAAAGCCATAGCGTTATTGCTTTTGATACTGACGGTAATCTAATCCGCTCGGTTACGGGCATGGAGGCGAGTGGCGCCGGAATCATCTCGCCCATGGGCGTTGCAAGTGATAGTCTTGGAAATATATGGGTTTCAAATTCGGGTATTGTTCGAGCGCCTTGTGACGGTACAGATCCACCTACATGGATTCAGGTACTTGAACTCTCCCTTGCCGCTGGATTCAGTGGGGAAAATGCCTCTGTTACCCTGATTAACGCAGACGGCGACCCTGTCGGCCCCTTTAAAGGCGGCGGACTCCTCATACCATGGGGTATCGCCGTTGACGGCAATGATAATGTATGGGTTGCCAACTTCCAGGGCAGGGCTGTATCTCAAATATGCGGCGCGGCGCCGGAGAACTGCCCGCCCGGTTTTCAGACAGGAGACCCAATCTCACCGGACGGAGGTTATTTCTTTGACGGCTTAGTGCGCAATACCGGGGTACAGATCGACCCATCGGGAAATGTATGGCTCGCGAATAACTGGGAGATTATTGCTGACCCCGAGAACCCGGGCGGTCATGAGATGGTGGTCTTTATTGGACTGGCAAAGCCGGTTCAGGCCCCTTTAATCGGTCCTCCACAAAAGTAATTTGCCTAAACAATTAATTTGGAAGCTCCGTACCAAAGATTAGATTGTTTCAGAAGAAGCCTTTTCTTGTTTTTATCCTTAATAATAAAAAGCACTTTCAGCTTATGTAAAGATCAGTTTGAGATAACATACTTTAGTTTGAGTAAACTATAATACCAAAGTATGTTGAATTCAGTTCGTTATGGTAATATAAAAAAGTTGAATGTTAATAAGTATGAATTACTTGCTGCACTATAGAGGGGCAGAATTTATATGGCTCAAGGTAAAGTAGTTTCTAAGAAAAGGGCTGAAGTTGTTAAGACCATAGTTGCCTGTCGTTATCCTCTGGTTCAGGAAGGACTTTCTAAAATTTTAGAAGAGGATAAAGCAATAAAAGTTGTTTCAGGCGTGTCAAATTTGATTGATTTGATTGGATCCTGCAAACAATTTGATTTTGATATTTTACTTCTGGGCGTAGAACTTAAAGGTCTGAACCTAACTAAAATTTTGGGATTGGTAAAAAAGAATAAGAGCGCAAAAGTAATTTTGCTAATCGATCGTGATTACAGTGAAAACCTATTAATAAACGCCATTCGTTCCGGAGTCAGGGGATATGTGCTAAAAGATGTTGATTCTTCACACCTTATCAAGTCAGTGAAAGCCGTGTTTGACGGAGAACTATGGGCTGAAAGGAAATTAATGGGGAAAGTTGTAGACGGATCTTCCTATCCAACCAAAAAATTGGAAGTAAAAGGGCAAATATATGATTTAACAGAGACGGAAATTAAGATCATCAAATTGGTTCTAACCGGTATGACCAACAGAGAAATAGCTGATGAACTATATATAAGTGAGAAAACGGTAAAGTTCCATCTATATAAAATTTTTAAGAAGCTCACAGTAAAAAATAGGGCGGGACTAATACTATTTGGTTTCAGAAATGGATTTGTGACCTGAACTTTATAGTTCTAACTAACTTAATAAGGTGCAATTTCCGGAAATATAGTGCTTTAATATGGATATTTTTTACGAATATGGATTTTCTTTATATCAAATTCATTTTTTCATGATATTCTAGTATGCTTTTAAAATCAGGAGTTAATTGTGAACATAAGTGTAATTGGAACTGGATATGTTGGATTAGTTACCGGGGCCTGCCTAGCAGGAAGTGGGAATAACGTAATTTGTGTTGATATAGATGAAGAGAAGATAAACAGTCTCAAGGAAGGTCGGGTTACTTTCTATGAACCCGGGCTAGAGGATATAGTAAAAAAGAATTTAAAAGAGGAGCGTCTTCTTTTTACTACAGATCTCGATTACGCGATAAGAAACTCATCAGTAGTACTAATCGCCGTAGGTACTCCCCCAAATGGAGATGGGTCGGCTGATACCAGCGCTGTAATAAATGTCGCGAACTCAATAGGAAAAAGCCTTGATGATTACAAGGTTATTGTTACAAAGAGTACCGTTCCGGTCGGGACTACTGAGATGATCCGCGATGAGATTAAAAAAGTTACGGATATTAAGTTTGATGTGGCTTCAAACCCCGAATTCTTAAAAGAAGGCTCTGCGGTAGAGGATTTCATGAAACCCGACAGGGTATTAATTGGCGTGGATAACGAATCCACCGGCCAGATATTGAAGGAACTTTACGCCCCTTTTATGAGATCGATGGACAGGGCTCTTGTTGTATCAATTAGATCCTCAGAGCTTGCGAAATATACTGCAAATGCTATGCTTGCAACAAGAATTTCATTTATGAATGAAATAGCGAATTTGAGCGAGCTACTAGGTGCCAACATCTCAGAGGTTAGAGTAGCAATCGGCTCAGATGATAGAATAGGGCGTCATTTTCTTTTTCCGGGTATTGGATACGGCGGATCCTGTTTTCCTAAGGACGTCAAAGCTTTGATTAATACTGCGAGCGAATTTGGTTATGAACTTAAGGTATGTAAAGCAGCTGATGAAGTAAATACAAAACAAAGAGAACTCTTTTGGCTGAAAATTGAAAATTACTTTGAAGGACACCTTCAGAAAAAAAGATTCTCCGTTTGGGGAATTTCTTTTAAACCTAAGACTGATGATATTAGGGAAGCCCCATCAATTTATATTATAGACAAACTACTTTCAGCCGGGGCTTTGGTAACTGTGCATGATCCTGTAGCTATGGGTAATGCCAAAGCTCATTTCGGAAACAAAGTAGATTACGCACAATCTAATTATGAAGCGTGCGAGGGTGCCGATGCGCTAGTAATAAATACGGAGTGGAATGAGTACAGGCAACCGGATTTTATTAAAATAAAGGAATTAATGAACGGGAAAGTGATTTTTGACGGACGAAATTTATATAAACCCGACACATTAAAAGATCTAGGGCTTAAATATTTTGGAGTTGGTATTGGCAATTAAACACTCAAGTGTTTTTTCTAATAACTATGTCTGCTGCTTGCACATAGCTCTGGATTTTAGTTTTAATGAGTTTGTTCTAAATATTTGCAATAAAATTTATTCAGGTAAAATGCCTAATATAAAAATCTTGGATTGAATCTCATATGTTTGTGATTAATCTAAATACTGAATATAAAATGAAAATAGGTGGGTGAATGACTAAATCTCTTATAATTGTTGAGTCTCCTGCGAAAGCTAAGACCATTAAAAAATATTTGGGCGAAGAATTTAATGTTGAAGCTTCCTCCGGACATCTTATTGACCTCCCTACCAGTAAGCTCGGTGTGGATATAGATAATAATTTTAATCCCGAGTACGTGGTGATAAGAGGAAAAGCTAAATACCTGGACAAACTCAAAAAGGCTGCAAAGAACGCTGATAAAGTTTATTTGGCGTCTGACCCTGATAGAGAGGGGGAAGCTATAGCGTGGCATATAGCTAATGAGTTAAACATTTGGGACAAATCTCGCCGAGTGTTAATCCATGAGATTACGAAAAGCGCCGTAAAAAAATCCATAGAAAATCCTACTGACATAAGCCAGAATAGATTTGAGGCGCAGCAGGCTAGAAGAGTGCTGGACCGTCTTGTTGGTTATCAGGTCAGCCCACTTTTATGGAGAAAAGTCAGAAAAGGGCTCAGCGCAGGAAGAGTGCAAAGCGTTGCACTCCGTTTAGTGGTTGAAAGAGAAAGGGAGATTGAGGCCTTTAAGCCCAGGGAATACTGGTCTATTGAATCCGAGTTAAAACGTACTGAAGATGAAATTGCTGATTCTTTTGTCGCTTCTTTGGCAAAATTTGAAGGTGAAAAAGTTGAAATGTCAAAGGAAGAGCAATCAAACCACATCCTGGATTCGGTTAAAAATGGGGATTTCATTGTTTCATCCGTAGATAGGAAGGATAAAAAGAGGAATGCGCTTCCCCCATTTATTACGAGTACTCTTCAGCAGGAAGCTTCCCGCAAGATTAGATTTGGTACTAAGAAAACGATGTCGATTGCTCAAAAGCTTTATGAAGGAATTGAGCTTGGGGAGGAAGGCCCCGTCGGTCTTATTACATATATGAGAACTGACTCAGTAAGGGTTTCAAATGATGCACTCGTTGAGGCAAGATCATATATTAAAGAAAATTATGGGGATCAGTATTTACCGGCCACGCCCAATACCTTTAAGGTTAAGAAGTCGGCACAAGATGCTCACGAAGCTATAAGGCCCACTTTTGCAAATAAAATCCCTGACTCTATTAAAGAATTTCTATCTGATGAAGAATATAAGCTTTATAAGCTTATTTGGCAGAGGTTTTTAGCGTCTCAGATGAATCCAATTATCTATGATCAGACAACTTTGGAAATAGAAGCGGGCAAAGGGACATTTCGTGCCACAGGGTCAATAATAAAATTTCCGGGCTTTTCTGCCGTCTATCTTGAGGGTAAAGAGGAGGAAGAGGAAGCAAAAGAGAAAGATGAGATGAGAAAACTTCCGGATGTATCTGTGGGGGATAAGCTTGATCTTATAAATCTAGAGGGTAAGCAGCACTTCACCCAACCCCCGCCAAGATTCTCTGAGAGTTCTCTTGTAAAAGAGCTCGAAGAAAAGGGGATAGGGCGCCCGTCTACTTATGCGAGCATTATCTCCACTATTCAGGATCGTGAGTATGTGTTGAGGGAGAAGAATAGGCTAAGCCCTACAGTTCTTGGCCGTACGGTAAATGATCTCCTGATTCAGGGATTCCCGGAAATCATGGATGTGCAGTTTACTGCAGATATGGAAGAGAAATTGGATGATGTCGAAGACGGGAATGTGAATTGGGTGGAGCTTTTAAGGGGATTTTATGACGGATTTGCTGACAGGCTTGATAAAGCACAGGAATCAATGAAGGGCGTAGAAACGAATATTACCTGTGATAACTGTAGTGCTCCAATGATAATTAAATGGGGTAAAAACGGAGAGTTTTTATCTTGCTCGAGATACCCTGATTGTAAGAACGCAAAGGCTTTTGAATATGATTCGGAAGGGAACATTAAGATAGTTGAAAGAACGGCACCAGTTTTAAGAGAAGACATAGGGTGCGATAAATGCAGTGCTCCAATGGTTATAAAACAAAGTAGAAGAGGCGAGTTCTTGGCATGTTCAAGATATCCCGATTGTAAGAACGCAAAAGCATTTGAATATGATCCGGATGGGAATATTAAGATAATAGAAAGAGAAGAGCCTTTAGTAAGAGAAGATATAAAGTGTGAAAAGTGCGGGAAACCCATGGCTGAAAGAAAAGGAAGATTCGGCAAATTTGTCGGATGTACCGGGTATCCTAAGTGTAGAAATATTAAAAACATTGATGAACATGGCAATATTGTAGAATCTAAATTTAGCGGAAAAACCCGTGGTAATAAAAAGGGCAGTAAAAAAGATAGCGAAGAAGGGACTCAAGCAAATTGATTGATTTGCTAAATATTTGTTATACACTTTAGAATTGATACTAAAATCTAAACAAATTTCAATTAATTATCGTATAATGTAGAAAATGGAAAGAAATACCAGACAGATTGAGCTTGGGGGTATAAAAGTTGGCGGAGGCGCCCCAATTACGGTTCAATCAATGACAAAAACCGATACTAGGGATATCCCCGGAACAGTTGCTCAAATAAAGAGTTTAGAGAAGGCGGGATGTGATATAGTGCGTCTTGCGGTCCCGGATATGGATGCGGCCAAGTCTCTGGGTGAAATAAAGAAACAAACTAATATTCCCATTATATCCGACATTCATTTTGACTACAAACTTGCGCTCGAAGCGGTTAAGCAAGGAGTGGACGGTATGAGAATTAATCCCGGCAACATCGGGTCTAAGTACCGTATTAAAGCGGTAGTTGATGCTGTTAGGGAAAGAGGAATCCCGATTAGGATAGGTGTTAATTCAGGCTCGCTTGAAAAAGATATATTAAAAAAGCACGGCTCTCCTACAGCAGAAGCACTTGCCGAAAGCGCTTTTAGACATGTTGAGATTTTGGAAGATCTGGATTTTAGAGATATAAAAATTTCTGTTAAGTCTACTGATGTTAAAAAGATGATAGCTTCATACCGTATACTAGCAGAGAGATGTGAATACCCTCTTCACCTAGGTGTTACCGAAGCTGGCACATATGAAATGGGTACCATTAAATCCTCAATAGGTATAGGAACACTCCTAGCCGAGGGTATAGGGGATACTATAAGGGTTTCCCTAACGGGCGATCCAGTGGATGAGGTAATAGTTGGATTTAATATCCTCAGGTCCTTAGGGCTAAGGAGAAACGGGATAGAACTGATCTCTTGTCCTGGTTGCGGTAGGCTTGAAATAGACCTTATGAAACTAGTTAAGGACGTCGAAGACAGAATCACCGATATAAATCTTCCAAGACCTATAAAAGTTGCTATTCTGGGCTGCGTAGTTAATGGTCCCGGTGAAGCCTCGGAGGCTGATATTGGGATTGCAGGTGGTAAAGGAAAGGGGATGCTTTATAAAGACGGCAAATTGGTCAGATCTTTTAAAGAAGACCAAATCGTGGATGAGTTAGTAAAAGAGCTTAAGACCTTCGTTTAATCTTGTTTTATATCGGTTCATTTCATTATTTTCCCTTCTTATTAGTAACACCTTATTATATTTTTAATCTAAAAAAGACATCTGTGATTTTCCATTCCTGTGTTTTATAATTTGTATTAGTGGAACGTACTGAAAAATTTATGTTTTGAGGTAATGAAAAAATATGGATAGAACCGCAGCAGGCTTTAAGGGGAGGGGTTCTGCAGAAAACTCGGCAAACCGTTTCGAGAAGATAGATTTTGAACCTTCTGAGGAAGAAATTTCAGAAGGCATATCTCCAAAGACCGTTTTTTATAAAGACACCACAAAGTCCATAATTACTTACAATGACAGCCCGGATGTTGGTTTTAACGCTGGCATTAATCCTTACCGCGGTTGTGAGCATGGCTGTATTTATTGCTACGCAAGGCCTACTCATGAGTTTTTGGGATTTTCCTTGGGACTTGATTTCGAGACAAAAATATTTGTTAAAGAAGAAGCTCCCATACTGCTCAGAATGGAACTTTCATCTCGTAAATATAAGCCGGAGACTATTGCAATGAGCGGTAATACCGATTGCTACCAGCCTGCTGAACGCCGATTTAAACTAACACGTTCTTGCCTTGAGGTCTTAGAGGAGTTTAAAAACCCGGTCGGTATTGTTACTAAAAACTATCTTGTAACAAGGGATATCGATATTTTAAAGGAGTTTGCAGCCTGGAATGGGGTGTTAGTTGCGATATCGATAACTACATTGGATCCCAAAATCAAAAGGCTTATGGAGCCCAGAACTTCCGAACCGTCTCTCAGATTAAAAGCAATTGAAGAACTATCAAATGCAGGCATCCCCGTAATTGTGATGGTTGCTCCCGTGATTCCGGGGCTCACGGATCATGAGGTCCCCGGCATTATTCAAAGTGCGTCAAATGCCGGCGCTAAGGGAGCAGGTTACATAATGCTTAGACTCCCTTACGGTGTTTCTGATCTTTTCTCAAAATGGCTCGAGAGGCACTTCCCCAATAGAAAGGACAAAGTGCTTAACCGAATCAAATCAATTCGGGACGGAAAATTAAATAGTAAAGAGTTCCATGAACGAATGAAAGGAAAGGGCGTATACGCAGAGCAGGTTAGTAATATGTTTGAAGTCGCAAAGAGAAAAGCCGGAATCCAGGGGAATGTAATTGAGCTCTCGACTGAGCACTTTAAAAGACCAGGCGGAACGCAGTTGGATCTTTTTTAATCCTATTCTACATTTGAACTGATCATATATTCAGTATTGCTCTATATTATTTAAGTTAGCTAAATAAGTAGCGCATCAAAAATTAATGCTGACTAAACGGGATTGCATTAAGCACTATTATTCGAACTTCCTGCGGAATGGCGTTTAGGAAACCCGCTTTTACGTTCTTGAACGTTTTTTTGCTGTTTGCTGGCAGAACATCTGAAATTGTCGCTCTGTTTGAAAACATAGGTGTTTCTTGTTTAAGAGAGAAAAAATCGATTCTAAGTTCAATATTAGTGTAATCGATACCACTAATGTTTCTTAAGGTTATTTCGCTTATTCTTCCCATAGTTTGTGGAACCCCTCCGCCGGCCCAAACAAAATCTTCTACAACGATATCCTCTGAAGGCAGTGGAAATTCCTCTTCATATTCATACTCGTATTCTTCTTCATCTTCTGATCCGTCCGCTTCATCAACCTCTGCTGTAGTTGTACTTGAAGATATATCTTCACCTTTAGGGGCGGTGATAACCTCTTTGACAGATGGTGGCTGTTCAGCAGTTCCGGGGGATAACGCGACCTGGTCTTTAGAAGCTGATTCGCTACCGGTTGAGCTGGCGTCAGACGGCGAGGCAGTGATACCTTGTTCTTCTTGTAGTTGTTTCTTGTATTTCTCTGAAAGGGAAAGTTTTCTTCCACTAGGGGCATATCCGGCGTCGGTATCTGTAGATTCTCCGTCACCATCAGCAGATGATTTCTTCTTTTTTTTCTTTTTCTTAGCTTTTTTACCTTCTTTTTTAGCCATTTTGATTTTAAGTTCTTTATCCGATATTGGCTTTGCGCTCATAACACTAATACTTACATTTCTGGCATCGGGGTGTCTAAATCCTACGTTGATACTTTTATAGGTCCTTTCACTTCTTGGCGGGATTATATCATGTATTACAGCCCTACTTGTGAATCCCTTCACACCCAATTTCCCTCCTTTAGTACCAAGAAAATCGACCCTTATTTTTATATCCTTCCAGGCTTCACTACTTCTATTATCTAGAGTAATTTCTTTTAGTATTCCCTCAGTTCCGTACTGTCCGCCGCTCCACTCCCAGTTTTTAACCAAAATGAGATCTTTTGCTTGTGTAGGTGTGCCCTTCTCGATCAGCTCTGCACCAACTACTCGTGCAACTGTGTTTTGAAGCTCGGAGTGCATGATTCCAAACTTTAAGTTATAAAATGTTTTTTCACTCTTGCTTGGTAATATCTCATTTATGGTTGATCTTAGAGAACCCAAAGGAATATCGTTCTTAGTATATAAATCAACTTCAATTGCGATGTCCTTATAGTCATGGTTTCCTCTATTTTCAAGCGTGATCTCAGCTAGAATTGCCGGTCTTCCCATACCGCCGGATCCCCATTTATAATCTTTTACCACTATTACTCTTTTAACCGATTCTGTCTTTTTCTTTGCGGCTTGTACATTAGGTAAAGATATCTGGATCAAGATGAACGAAAAAACAATAAGCATTAAAATGTTTATGTTTAGGTCTTTCAGTTTAGAAGTCTGCTGAGTTATAAAATGCATTTTAGCTCCTTAATGTGGTAACGAGAATAAGATAAGATTATACATAATTAAAGTTGAAATTGTACCTCCTTAATATAATAGATTTTAACAAGAATTTAAGAGCGGCTTGATAAATGTTTACAAAAACTGGAATATTCAATATCTATAGTTAAATAGACCTACGAGAAAAAGAAATGGGCGATGACATCCGCTATGTAATACTGCAGACATTCGGAGAATCATGAAAGAAAGCGCTGGAAGAGTAAGGGAAGTAGATGAAGAATATTACAAAAATCTCAGGAAAGACTACACTCTTTAAAAATCCAACTTAATCCAAACCCGACAAAAGGGGTGCATAGTGCACGAGAATGGTTTATACTCTATATAGAGATGTGAACAAATGGCAGCAAAAAAAGTTTTTCTCACATACCTGGGCAATAGGAAATGGAGAAAGGTTAGAAGTTCAAAAGCTCCAGCGGGAAGAAATTACCTGAAGTATGCCGGGAACAGGAAATGGAAAAAAGTTAGCGCTGCTGTCAAAGTTGTTGAGATTTAGGCAATTAAACACACACTCTCTCTATTTGCACCTTCTTCTCATACGGATAAGCCCGCAGATCCGCTTGTTTTAGTTGATGTATATTCAACTTAGACCGAGCTTGGCAAAAGAAGAGCAGTACACTGATTAAAATTTAATAGATATTAACTAACCACCCATTTAGCTTTTAAGTCTCCTATGAGGTAAATTAATCAAAGCATGCTGAGTGAATTCAGACGAATATTAAAAGAGCATTCGGAAGATGTTTATGGAATAGGGGCTTATAAGACACTCTCTTTCTATACTGATCTATAGCCTGTATATTGATTCCGGTCCTATTTCTTCTAATATTGGGTCTCTGGAAGCTATTTTCATAAACGGAGTCACACTTCATAGAGATTGTAGATATTGATGTATTTTTCTGTTTTTAAATCTTATTCTCTAGTTTATGTAAAAGAGGCATTTCACAAATGGGAAAGATAAGGATTCTATCTGATAATCTTGTCTCCAAGATAGCAGCTGGAGAAATAGTTGAGAGGCCGGCTTCTGTGGTTAAGGAGCTGGTTGAAAACTCAATTGATGCAGGAAGTAAACACATAAGGATTGAGCTTGAATCCGGAGGTAGGAAGCTCATAGAAGTTTCAGATGACGGTGAGGGTATGAGTAGGGATGAAGCTCTTCTCTGCCTTGAACGCCACGCAACTAGTAAAATTAAAGACATAAACGACCTATTTTCGATTAAATCCTTGGGATTTAGAGGAGAAGCAATTCCAAGTATAGCAAGTGTCTCAAGATTCAAGCTTACAACCAGAACAACTGAGGAGGTAATTGGTTCAGTTATAACGGGAGAAGGTGGGAAAATTATGAAAGTTGAAGAGACTGGCTGCCCCCCTGGTACCACAGTGCAAGTTAGAAACCTCTTTTATAACACACCTGTCAGATTAAAATTTATGAGAAAAATTGAGACGGAACTTTCTAATGTTCTAGAGATAGTACAGCGGGAAGCAATGTCGAGACCAGAGATAGGGTTTGAAGTCTTACATGGAGGTAAAACGCTGCTGCGTCTTTCAAGCAAGGATAATATCGCTGAAAGATTGTCGGAAATTTATCCTAATACTGAATTACACAATATTTCTGCAGAGGCACAGGGAGTTAGAGTCTCAGGCTTTATGAGCAGTCCTCTGGATGCAAGGTCTACGACCCAGAAACTCTTTACCTATATAAACCTAAGAGCGGTAAGAGATAAGTTCTTAACGCGCATAGTAATTGATGCTTACGGGAAGATGCTTGAGAAAAGGAAATTTCCTCAAGGTGCTCTTTTTATCGAGATTCCGGCTCAGGAAGTTGATGTTAATGTACATCCTACTAAGAACGAAGTCAGGTTCAGGAATCAAAGACTCATCGCAGATTTGATTAGGGCATCTGTTCTTAAAATGCTTAGAGATGCTCCCTGGATAAAGAGTTACCACCAAAGGGTAAAAAATTCAATCTCCGAATATATGGAGGGGAGCAATAGTCCCTCAAATTATGAACCCATTCACCGCTTTACTAGACCTGAAAGAGGGTTTGCTGAAGAAGTGCGAGATATTCACGTGCCGATGGAGAATCATAACGTTGCAGTAAGCAATGAAATCATACCTGCAACCCATTCCGGGCATGATTACCGTATAGCTCAAAATGATTCTCTACCGGAAAGTCTTTTTGGAGATGAGGGGCTTTACTCGAGTTTGCGTATAATTGGGCAGATTAAGGAATTATATATAGTTTGTGCTTCTGAAAATGGAATGGTGCTGATTGACCAACATGCTGCACATGAGAGGATAAACTACGAAAAATTAAAGAATGCATATATGGACAATGAAGGGCCTGAGGTTCAAGAACTACTCGTACCTCAGGTAATTGAGTTTCCACCTTATGAATCGAGCCTAATTGAGAGGCATAAGGGAGAATTTGAGACTCTGGGACTGCGTGTTGAGGAATTCGGGAATAACAGTTTCTTAATACGATCTGTGCCCGCACTGCTAAAAAATGTGGATTCAGCGGGGCTTCTTAAAGATGTTGTCTCTGAGATAGCATCCACTGGTAAAGAAGAGAGCATAAGTGAGAAAATGGACCTTGTAATTGCTACGATAGCTTGTCATTCATCTATTACAGCCAATTTTGAGCTTAATCTTGAGGAGATGAAAGCCTTACTTGAAGAGCTTGACCGTATGGAATTCCCTCATTCCTGCCCCCATGGGAGACCTGTGGCTCAGGAACTTTCATATTATGATATAGAGAGAATGTTTAAGAGGACCTGAACTGATGAAAGAACAGATTGTTTCTAAGTTAAGAGAAAGTGCTGATTTAAAGCTCCGATTTGCCAAAGAATCAGTATCAGAAGTATCACATGCCGCTATGATTATAAAGAAGTCTCTTAAAGCCGGTGGCAAGATATTGATTTTTGGAAACGGAGGAAGTGCAGCTGATTCACAGCACATAGCGGCAGAGCTTGTAAACCGCTACTTGCAAAAAAGAAAAGCCCTTTGTGCAATAGCCCTTACAACAGACTCATCAATATTGACATCAGTTGCGAATGACACGTCATTTGAGAATGTTTTTGCCAGGCAAATAGAGGCGATTGGAAATAAAGGGGACGTGGCATGGGGGATGTCTACAGGTGGGAAATCCCCTAATGTTATTAAGGCACTTAAGCTTGCACATTCAATGGGACTTAAGACTATAGCTTTTACCGGTCAGGACAAATCTAAAGTAGAAAAGTTATCGGATTGCTGTGTTAGTGTGCCTTCAAAATCCACACCCAGGATTCAGGAGCTGCATATAACCCTTTCCCACATTATTTGTGAGTTGGTTGAGAAAGCGGCAATAGAGGAGAAGGCGTCGACGACAAAGGAAACATCTAAACCGAAGCCATCTAAGTAGAGTTTGAATTTGATATTTGAATTTCAGCTAATTGAGGCTTAAATTCTCTTATCCAAAGGAAAAAGATCATGTCTATCAAGGTTAAATGTCCTAATTTTAAAAAAGAGGTACTTTGGGATAACAATAAGTATCGGCCCTTTTGTTCCGAAAGATGTAAAATGATCGACCTGGGAACCTGGGCTAAAGAGGGTTATCGTGTTTCAGAAGATGGTACACTAGAAAAGAATGACGATGAAGAGCTCATGGTGTAATATTGACACTAATTAGTGCTGAATAATAAATTAGGAATTGAATAAGGAGGTACATATTTATGGGTGTTGTTGAAACAAACAAATTTCATAAAGGTCTTAAGATAGAATATGAAGGAGGCATTTGGGAGATTATTGAATATCGCCACTCAAAAATGGCTCAGCGGAGCGCTGTGATGAAGACTAAGATGAAAAACATTGTTACGGGCGCTGTTCAGGAGAAAAATTTTAGATCAGGCGATGCTTTTAAAGTGCCCGACATGGATAGAAAGAATACGCAGTTTCTATATAAAGACGATATTGGATTTCATTTTATGGATCTAGAAACTTATGAACAATACGACCTGTCAAAAGAACAAATCGGAGACGCTGCCGACTTTTTAAAAGAACAACAAGAGGTAAGTATACTTTATTTTAATGACGAACCTATGGGAGTTGAGCTCCCGATTGCAGTAGAGCTTGAAGTAACTGCAACAGAACCCGGAGTTAAAGGGGATACTGTATCGGGTGGTACCAAGCCTGCGACACTCGAGTCCGGGGCTACAATTCAGGTGCCATTGTTCATTGATATAGGGGATAAGATAAAAGTTGATAGCAGAACAGGCAAATACCTGGAGAGACTTAAGAAAAAGTAACCCTGGCACTTATTTTAAATCCTTTAGTATAATCAGCGGATATTTATTATTTATGCTCAATCCTTTATTTAACGTCTCCTTAATTTTAAATGCTCTTCATTATGAAAGAGTGGGTAAATCTGGATATATCATCCTCATTTTAATTCTTCAAGATGGTTAAGAAGGCTAATTAGGCAAAATATTTAGCAACTGACGAAACTTTTTCATTAATTTGTAGTTATTAATAATAAAGCTGTTATGGCATTTATATGGAAAGCGATATAGAGCTTATGTTGAGGACAAAGGCTGGGGATGACAATGCATTTAGTGAGCTCATGAAGAGGCATTATAAAGGGGTTTTGAATTATATATATAGGTTTACAAATTTGAAAGAAAATTCAGAAGATCTTGCACAGGAGGTATTCTTAAGAGTGTACCGCTCAGCAACAAAATATAGGCCTGAGGCCAAGTTTACTACTTGGCTATATAGAATTGCTACGAATGTAAGCCTCACTTATGTAAAAAAAAAGAACAAGAATATAAGCCTAGATGAAATGAATGAGAAGATAGGAGAAATTGAGGACCCCGGTGTAGAAATATCAGATGATATAATTTATAGAAAAGAAATTAAGAATGTAATCTTTAGTGCTATGGAATCTTTGCCTGAAAGGGAAAAAGTTGCTATTATGCTTTGTAAGTATGAGGGACTTTCCTACGAAGAAACCGCAGATGTACTTGAATGCACTGTGGGGGCTGTGAAGGCCTATGTGCACAGAGGAAGGATGAAATTGGTAAATAAGTTGAAACCATATTTGACGGAGGAAGGAGAATATGGAGTGTAAAGACATCAAAGGAATACTCATACAGTATTCATTAGGCGATTTGGGGCAGGTTGAAAAAGTCGGTGTCGAGAGACACTTAGAAGAGTGTAATGAGTGCAGGCTTTACCTCTCTCAATCCAACGAGCTCTGGAATCTTCTTGATACGTGGGAAGAAGTTGAACCCGATGGTAACTTTATATCTCAATTTTGGGATCAAGCTTCTATTGATGAAACGAAATATAAGCCTGGGTTCTTAAGTCAGTTAAGAAACTTTAAACTTAACTGGACACTAGCGGGAGCTATGGCTTCAATCTTCTTAGTAAGTATTATTACATTTGCTGTATTCAGTCCGTACACTACTAATACTCTATTTACAAGTGCAGATGAGCAGGATGAATTGATTTTGATAGAGCTTGATAACGCCTTATCCCGAGAAACGGCTGAAGTGCTTTCAATCTATGGGCCTTGGGATAATCCCTTGGATGTTAATGGTAATGGAGGTATGAATTGAGAATATCCCTGTTATTAGTTCTTTTTTTGTTTGTTTTTACTTTAAATACGCAGGCTTTGCTCAATGCCAAATCTAATTATAAGTGGTGGAAAGATCCAAAAATTGCCGGTGAGCTCGATCTTAGTAAAGGTCAAGTGAAAAGTATCGAGCGAATCTTTTCGTCCTACAGAAAAAGGATTATACAGTATCGAAAACAACTTAGAAAAAGCGAAATAGAGCTTAGAAAAGAATTACGAAATCATAATGCCAAAAAAGAAGAAGTGTTAAAGTTAATTGACGAAATAGAAGATACAAAAGCTGCATACACCAGAACTAAGGTTGAGATGTATCTAAAAGTTAAAGACGTACTCAAACCAGAACAAATAAAGACACTTCACGAGATTAAACTCAGGTTCAAGCCCTATCATAGGTAATAATCAGAATCTTTTTTACCATAAACCACAGCAATTCATACTTGTAATTTACCATAGGGGATATGGATATTGTTTGATATTTGTTAGTGGTGTGTTGAAAATACTATAATTTAAACTTGCGATATTCTGAGATATTGCACATGTCCGGACATTGTGCGCTTCTTGCTCAATCGTATGAAATTGGGTAATATCTCTATGACGAAAGCGGGTCTAACCCGCTTTTTTTAATTTTTGGGGATATTACAAGCAATAATATTAAGATTATAGAATAAAGGTTCTATACCATGGATTCTTTTGAAGAAAATATTATATATAACATTAAAGAATTGTTGGAACCTATTCTCTTTGAAAAGAATCTTGAGTTATTTGATTTGGAATACCAAGGTCAAGGCCACAGGGGAGTGTTGAGAGTATTTATTGATAAAGAAGAGGGAGTAACGATAGATGATTGTACCGTGATAAGCAGGGAACTCGGAACCCTTTTGGATGTTCATGAGGTAATACCGGGTTCATATACACTTGAAGTTTCTTCTCCTGGACTTACAAGACCCCTAAAGAAACCAAGTGATTATGTAAGATTCAAGGGTAAGGCAGTAAAGATTAAGACGATAGAGGATATCGAAGACAAAAATATTTTTACAGGAAAACTCTTAGATTTTAAAGATGAAACTGTATACATTGAAACAGATGGGACTAATTATTTAATACCGTATAGTAAAATAGAGAAGGCAAACTTGGAATTGGATTTTTAGAGGGAGATTTGCAATGTCAGAACTAACTGAATTAACTCGTGTAATGGATTCTGTTTGTAAGGATAAGGGTATTAAGAAGGGAGAAATAGTTTCAGCTGTAGAAGAGGCGGTATTGTCGGCTGCGCAGAAATTATTTAGGATGCGGGATTTGGAAAAAGAGCTTGAAGTTCACTTTAATGAAGATGATGGAGATGTAGAGCTATTTGAATTTAAGACTGTAGTGGAAGATGTTGAGGAAGCTGAATTGGAAATCAGTGTTGAGGAAGCAGTCGATCTTGATCCGGAAGCTGAACTTGGTGATCAGATAGGTGTGAAGATTAATCCTGATTTTACTAGAATTGCTATACAGAATGCTAAGCAGAGAATACTTCAAAGTATTAAAGAAGCGGAAGGTAAAGTAATTTATGAGGAGTTTAAGAATAGAAAAGGGGACCTTATTAGCGGTATCGTAAGAAGGGTTGAAAGAAGAAATATTATTGTTGATCTGGGAAAAACGGAGGCCTTCCTCCCACCAGAGCAGCAAGTTCAAAGAGAGTACTATAAACCCAAAGAGCGCATAAGAGCACTTCTGGTTGATATTAAGGAAACAAAACGGGGGCCGCAGTTGATTTTATCCCGCTCTCACAGGGATTTTGTGAGGAAGCTGTTTGAATCTGAAGTTCCTGAGATTGGTGATCAAATTGTAGAGATTAAAGCCCTTTCCAGAGATCCTGGAGGACGTACTAAGATTGCTGTTGTGTCAAATGACCAAGATGTAGATCCTGTGGGCGCATGTGTTGGAATGCGTGGAGCAAGAGTTCAGAACATTATTCAGGAGCTCAGAGGAGAGAAGATAGATATAGTTCCTTGGTCACCCGATCCTGCCAGGTTTGCATGTAATGCACTTTCGCCTGCGACTGTCAGTAAAGTTATTATTGATGATGAAAATAAATCTATGGAAATCATTGTTGATGATGATCAGCTATCCTTGGCAATAGGAAGAAGAGGGCAGAATGTCAGGCTTGCATCTCAATTGACAGAATGGCGAATCGATATTAAAACGGACTCTCAGATTAAGCGTGAGCAGCAAGATGTTGTTTCTCTCTTGATGTCGCTTCCTAATGTTAAAGAAGTTACGGCGAATCTCTTATATGGTGATGGATTCCATAAATTGGAGGACATAGCATTTTCTGATTCTGAAACTCTCATAAAATCAGGGGGTTTAAAAGATGAGGAAGAAGCTGAGAAACTGCAAACTGCAGCTAGAATTTTTCTTAAGGATAAATTAGATCAAATGACATACTCTGAAGAGACTCCGCAGGAACCACAAGAGGAACCTTTGGCGGAACAAGAATAAATAGCGGAGTCAGGAGAGGTTGGTTTAAGAACTTCTAAAGTATAATTAATATTTCTCAATTTTTTAAGATATCTAAGGATCATATTGCTTTAGCTCTCTTTTGCATAGTTAACTAAACTTTGGTACCCTACTTCAGATAAACTCAAAGTTTATAATTTAAAATAATTGATTTTGTTAAATGACGGATGTGTATATATGACAAATATAAGAGTTTACGAACTCTCTCGTGATATAGATAAACCTAGTAAAGAAATAGTAAAAATTGCTAAAGGTTTAGGTATATCTGTGAAAAGTCACGCCAGTTCTATTTCAGCTGAAGAAGCAAAAAAAATTATAGATAAAATTGGAGCGCAGAGTAGCAATGAACCTCAAGCTCAAAAAACTCCGAGTGAGGAGATGGAAAAAGTTAGAGTATTCCGATCTGAAAGCGGTGAAGAAGTAGTTGAGAGGAGAAAAGGTTCTAGAGTCGTTCTACGTAGGAAGAAAAAAGTAATAGAGCCTGAAGCTGAAAAAATAGACATAGCACCTGTTCCAGATACGCCAGATACAATGGAAGGACTTGAGCAAATTGAAGCTAAAGTACAGCAAGAGGATGTAGCGCAGAAAACCCAAGCTCAGGAAGATAATCAGAAACAAAATGTAGATCTGGCCGATAAGACTGAATTTGTACAAGAAGTCACTGAAGAATTTAAGGACGAATCCTTAGATATTAAAGAAATCAAATCGGATAGTGTTGAACACATAAAAGATAAAACTGAAAAAGAAGCCCAGGATGAGACTGCAAAGAAATTTAAGAAAAAAGGTAAAAAGGTAAAGCCTAAACGTGAAGAGATAATCGATGAAGATACTCTTGAAGAATTGAGAAAAGCCTTTAGAGCCAAACTTCCCGGAAAGAGAAGAGAATACCTGGTAGAAGGAGGACGTTCTAAGCCAAGACCAACTTCCAATAGTGCCCAAAGAGGAAGAACTTCAGATAGGCGTTCAAGGGATAATTTGAGATCAACGAAACCTTCAATTGGAGGAGATGTCTCAGCTGATATTATCCCATTTCCAGCTAAATCCTCAAAACGTGTTGTTAAAATCGGTGAATCGATTAATGTTGGTGAGCTTGCCAAGTTGATGAGCCTTAAGGCAGGCGAATTAATTAGAAAACTTATATCTTTGGGTGTTACCGTTACAATAAATCAAAGTATCGATCATGAAACAGCTGCTCTACTTGCTCAAGAGTATGGTTTTGAAGTACTTGTTGACATTTTTGAAGAAGAAGATCTTCTTCTAGAAGCTGATGATACTACAGATAATGAACTTTCTCCACGTCCCCCGGTAGTGACTGTAATGGGACATGTGGATCATGGGAAAACCACACTGCTGGATACAATTAGAAAGGCTAAAGTTGTTGAAGGTGAAGCTGGAGGAATTACACAGCACATCGGTGCTTATTCTGTAGAAGTTAACGGTAGGAAAGTTGCATTTGTCGATACACCTGGACATGAAGCTTTTACTGCAATGAGGGCCCGCGGGGCAAAGGTTACAGATGTTGTAATTCTTGTTGTTGCTGCTGATGATGGTGTTATGCCTCAAACTGTTGAGGCAGTGAATCATGCTAAGGCAGCTGAAGTTCCTATAATTGTAGCAGTAAACAAAATAGATAAACCTGATGCTGAACCTGAAAAAATTAAACGAGAACTTTCGGAATTAGGATTACTTTCAGAAGATTGGGGTGGAGATACTCTTTTCGCAGAGGTTTCTGCTAAAGAAAATACAGGTATTAAGGAATTACTAGAGCTTGTCTTACTCCAGGCCGATATACTTGAGCTTAAAGCGGATAATGGAAAAAGAGCCAATGGTTTTGTCATTGAGGCCATCTTGGATAAGGGCAGGGGACCGGTTGCTACTGTAATTGTTAGCGAAGGAACTCTTCGGGTTGGAGATACGGTTGTGGCCGGAACAACTTATGGAAAGGTTAGAGCGCTTTTTGATGATAGAGGGGGAAGGGTAGATGAGGCAGGACCCTCAATTCCGGTCGAAGTAATGGGCTTTTCTGGAGTTCCACAGGCTGGAGAGCGTTTTTATGCAGTTGAAGATGAGAAGGTAGCTAAAGATGTCGTTGCCCATAGAGAAACAAAGCAAAGAGAGGCACTAGCAGCTAAGGAAATAAGGCCTTCACTTGAGAATTTATTTGAAGCACTCGAGGAAGAAGAGGTAAAAGAGCTTGCATTAATTATCAAAGCCGATACTCAGGGGTCGGTAGAGGCGGTTAGAGAGTCAATAATCAAATTAAGCACTGATAAATGCCAGGTAAAAATAGTTCACTCTGGAGTTGGGGGAGTGAACGAAACCGATGTAATTCTAGCCAGTACTACAAATGCAATCATAGTTGGATTTAATGTCAGACCTGATGTAAAAGCTCTAAAGTTATCCGATAGAGAAGGAATTTCTCTTGAACTCCATACTATAATATACAACCTGATAGATAGAGTCAGAAATTCTATGGAAGGGCTTTTAGATCCTATCATAGAAGAAAAGATTACCGGTCATGCCGAGGTTAAGGAAACTTTTAATATTTCAAGAATTGGCACAATTGCTGGCTGTGTGGTTAATGATGGGAAGGCTACAAGGGACAGTAATGTTAGGATTTTAAGAGACAGTGTAGTAATATTTGAGGGCAAACTCTCATCCCTTAAACGTTTTAAAGATGATGCAAAAGAAGTAAATACGGGTTATGAGTGCGGTATTACAATTGAACGATTTAACGATGTTAAGGTCGGAGATACTTTTGAGTTCTTTATGTTTGAAGAATTTAAACAAGAGCTTTAATAGTAAATGGTAATAGGAATATTAAGATTTGATTTATATATGGATGGTAATAGATCGCTTAAAGATAAAAGGCGGATCCTAAAAAGCTTGATTCACAGAGCAAAATCCAGATATAACAACATTTCAATTGCTGAAGTAGGTTCAAATGATCTCTTGCAAAAAGCAACGATTGGAATCTCATTCGTTAGCAATGATAAACGCCATGTAAATTCTATGCTTGATCAGGTTACTGGCTTTATAGAATCAACAGGGGTTGTTCAAATGGGAAGCCGTGAGCTTGAAATAATAAATTTTTAGAGGGAGTTTTCTTTGCCACCTACTTTTAAAAGGGCAGCTAGAGTTTCGGACTTAATCATTAAAGAAGTATCGCAAATGATCCTTAGAGGTGAGGTAAAGGACCCACGTGCCAGCTCAGCCTTTATTACGGGTGTAAAAGTATCGGATAATCTGAGCCTTGCAAGTATATTCTTTTCTGTTATGGAAGATGGCCCCAATAAAGATGAGGTTCTTAAAGGTCTCCAAAGCGCAAAGGGGTTCATTAAAACGAGGCTTTCCAAGAAATTAAAAATGAGAAAAATTCCTGATTTAGAGTTTAAATTTGATACAGCTCTTGAAACGGGCTATAAAGTGGATGAAGTACTTAGGGAGATTGGTGCTGATGAATGAACTTGAGAAGATCCTGGATCTAATCAGGGAATCAAAAAAAATACTTATTACCTCTCATCAAAATCCTGATGGCGATGCGCTAGGCTCCATGCTGGGTCTAGGGTTGGGGCTCGAAAAAATTGGAAAGAACGTTAAATTCTACAGTAAAGATGGTGTGCCCGAGGTTTTGGAATTCCTTCCTCATTCTGATAAAATCGTGAGTTCTATAAATGAGATAGAAGGTCCTTTTGACGTTGCATTTGCCGTGGATTGTACTGGTACCAACAGGGCGGGCAAAGAATTTGAAGATTATGCAAGATCAGATAACTGTAAAAAGGTAGTCATTATTGATCACCATGAGACTAGTGATTCTTCAGCTGACTTACACCTGCTTGATCAAACCGCTTCTTCAACCGGAATGATGATTTATACAGTATTAAAAGCTTTGGATATAGAAATGGATGAGCCTATTTCTCAAAATATCTATACCACTATTGTTAGTGATACAGGTTCTTTTAGCTACTCAAATACTAATTCGAATACTTTGAAAGTAGCTGCTGAACTGGTTCAAGGTGGAGCGGATCCTTCTCAGATATCACAAGCTCTTTATGAGAATGAACCCTTAAGAAAGATCGAACTTCTAAAATTGGTTATCCCTACTCTAGATATTACTGAAAATAAAAATATTGCATCGATTTTTGTTGATAAAGATATGTTTCAGGAAACCGGTACTACAAGGGAAGACACTGAAGGGATGGTCAATATACCACGTAGTATAAAGGGGGTCGAAGTTGCCATATTATTCAGGCAAGAGGGAGATTCGGAGTGGAAAATGAGTCTAAGATCCAAGGGAAATCTAAATGTAGCAAAGATTGCTGAGAGCTTTGGCGGCGGAGGCCATGCTAGAGCTGCCGGGTGCTCGGTTCAAGGTAATATTTTGGATGTTAAAAATAAAGTAATTAGCACTATCGAAGAGGCTCTAGGATGAACGGTGTGCTTGTCCTCGATAAACCCAAGGGAATTACATCTCATAAGGCAGTATCTGAGGTGAATAAGATTATTAAGGCCAAACGTGCTGGACATACCGGTACACTCGATCCATTCGCCACAGGAGTATTGCCTATTTGTTTTAATAAGGCTACAAAAATAATTCCGTATATGAAGAATGATTTTAAGAAATATGAAGCGCTTATTCATCTTGGTATATCAACTGACACATTGGATAATACAGGGCAAGTTATCAAAGAGCTCGATCCTGGAATTTTAAATAAAAATGCTGTAATTGATGCATTTTCTAAATATAAGGGTAAAATTAATCAAATTCCTCCCATGTTTTCAGCTATAAAAAAAGATGGAGTTAGGCTATATGAATTAGCGAGGAAAGGAATAGAGGTTGAAAGAACTCCTAGAGAAGTAACTATTAATCGAATAGAGCTGTTGGAGTTTAATCCGCCGTTTATTAGATTTATGGTAGAATGCTCCCGGGGCACTTATATTAGAGTACTTGCATCGGACATTTCCAATGATCTAGGATGCGGGGGGCATTTAACTGATCTTAGAAGAATTGAAAGCGATGGATTTACGATAGAAGAAGCTGTAACAATAGAAGATATTAAGAGTGGGCATATTGAATTAAAATCATTAAATGATGTCCTATCACATATGAAAGAGGTAAAAGTCTCTTCTGATTTGGCCAGTCAAATCAGGCTGGGCAAACAAATTAGGAAATCTCATATGAATTTAAATGACCTCCCAGACTTTGAAGCTGGAGATCATTTAAAGTTTTATGAGAATTTGAGCTTGGTTTCCATAACTCAGGCAAAGGTGGATTCATCTGAGCTAGGTGATTTGGATGACCAAACGATTGTTTTTAAATTACTCAGAGTGTTTAATTAATTACGCCAGAGTTAAATGCGGCTGAGTTAATAATGCGGGTTAAATAATGGTGGGTTAAATAATGATAGAAAGAAGGAGGCAGTAAATGGCGCTTGATACAGAGGATAAATCTCAAATAATCAGCGAGTTTGCAGTTCATGACAAAGATGTTGGTTCTCCTGAAGTTCAGGTAGGCATTCTTTCTCGTAGAATAGCAGATCTCACTGTTCATATGAGTAATGCACCCAAGGATTTTCATTCCAGACGTGGACTTGTACTCCTTGTTGCCAGAAGAAGAAGGTTATTGAATTACATTAAAAAGAGCAGCCCGGGAAAATATCCGGGACTCATACAAAGACTCGGACTGAGAAAGTAGAGTTATTAAGGAGGAAGTATATTGATTATTAAACCTAAGAAGGTTGAAGCTCAGGTATTTGGTACAACATTTTGGCTTGAAACCGGAACACTTGCAAAACAGACCAGTGGTGCTGTATTAGCTCGCTATGGGGATACTGTAGTACTGGCTACACTAGTTGCTGCGAAGGAAAAAACAGAAGGTGAAGATTTCTTACCATTAACGGTTAATTATCAGGAAAAATCTGCTGCGGCCGGGAAGATACCGGGGGGATTTTTTAAAAGAGAAGGAAGACCTAATGAAAAAGAAGTTCTAACCTCGAGACTTATAGATAGACCTATTAGACCCCTAATTCCTAAGGAATTTACATATCAGACTCAAATAATTATTACGGTGTTTTCATCTGATCTGGACCATGATCCTGATGTATTATCCGTAACCGCGGCATCAGCGGCACTTATGGTCTCAGATGTTCCTTTTGCCGGTCCTATTGCTGCTGTTAGGGTCGCTCGAGTGGGAGGAGAGTTTATTTGTAATCCTATAAAGAGTGAAATTGAAGAAAGTGACATGAATATTATTGTCGCCGGGACTAAGGAAGCTATCGTCATGGTTGAAGGGGGGGCAAATGAAGTTTCTGAATCTGACATTGTGGATGCTCTTATGTTTGCTCATGAAAGTATTCAAGAGTTCATAAAGGTTCAAGAGGATTTGGTCTCTGGATTGGACATAGAAAAACGTGTGCTCGATCCAATAGAAGAAGATGAGGATTTTAATAATAAAGTTATTTCTTTTGCCGAGGACAAATTAAAAGAAACAATCACGATATCATCTAAAACAGAAAGAAATGACAGTATAAAGAAAGTTTATAGTGATACGGAAGAGTACATAAGTTCTTTATACCCTGATACTGAAGTAGATATCTCAAAAGTCTTTGAAAAATTATTAAAAGAATCCGTAAGAGGACTCATAGTAAATGACAAGAAGAGACTTGATAATAGAGGATACACAGATGTCAGGCCGATAAGCGGCGAAGTTGGTTTTCTTCCCCGAGTCCACGGTTCTGCAGTTTTTACCAGAGGAGAGACTCAAGCTGCTGTTACCGCAACTCTAGGAACCAAATATGACGAGCAGAGAATAGATTCTCTTGAAGGTGACATTACAAAGACCTTTATGTTGCACTACAATTTCCCACCATACAGCGTGGGTGAAACTTCATTCAGATTAGGCCCAGGGCGTAGAGAGATAGGGCATGGAGCACTTGCGGAAAGAGCGCTTGCTTCAGTTCTGCCTAATAGAGAAGATTTTCCCTACACTCTGCGTATAGTATCTGAAGTTCTTGAATCAAACGGTTCATCTTCAATGGCCACTGTATGTGGTGGAACTTTATCCATGCTGGATGCGGGTATTCCGATAAGCGCATCTGTTGGCGGTATAGCTATGGGACTAATAAAAGAAGAGGACGATTTTGTGATCCTATCAGATATTTTAGGAGACGAAGACCATTTGGGAGATATGGATTTTAAGGTTGCCGGCACCACTAAGGGTATAACGGCTCTTCAAATGGATATTAAGGTTACCGGAGTGACTAGAGAGATCCTTACTAAGGCGCTAGATCAGGCTAAAGATGGTAGATTGCATATTTTATCTGAGATGGACAAAATAATGTCGGCACCAAGAGAAGATATATCTCAATATGCCCCTAGAATTGTTACGATGCAAGTCGAGCAGAGCAAGATTAAAGACGTAATTGGATCCGGCGGTAAAACGATTAAGAAGATTGTTGAGTTGACTGGGGTGCAGATTGATATAGACGACTCAGGGACTGTAAATATTGCCTCTCCAGATGGAGAAGCTTGTAAAAAAGCAATCAAGATCATAGAAGGGATTGTTGAAGAAATGGAAGTTGGTAAAGTTTATCTTGGAACAGTAAAGAGGATTTTAGATTTTGGGGCAATAGTTGAGCTTGCTAACGGAAAAGACGGGCTAGTACATATTTCCGAGCTTGAACCCAAAAGAGTCGAAAAAGTTACTGATATTCTTCAGGAAAATGACGAGTTATTAGTTAAATGTATCGAGAAAGGGCGCGATGGAAAGATTAGGCTAAGCAGAAAACAAGCCCTGGACGAGAACATAGAGGATTATAGGGGATAGTGCATTATAGAAACAAGTTTATCTTGGAATAAGTCGAACTTATTTGAACTTAGGACAAATTTTGTTTTTAAATATGAAGTAATTAATTCAGAAAGTGAAACCTGATAAACCCAAACTTATTGTTGTTTTGGGTCCTACTGCTGTAGGAAAGAGCGCTGTTGGCATTGATATGGCTAAGAAGCTAGGTGGAGAGATTATCAATGCCGATTCCCTCCAAGTTTATAAATATTTTGATATAGGTACGGCTAAACCTAGCTCAGAAGAGCTTAGAGAAGCAAGACATCATCTGATAGATATCGTAAGTCCCGATGAAGATTTCAATGCGGGCATGTTCAGAAGCCGTGCCGCTTCCGTCATTGAGAACTTATACAACAGCGGCAAGAATATAATAATTGTAGGGGGGACTTATCTTTATGTTAAGGTTCTACTTTCAGGTCTTATAGAAGGCTTGCCAGCTAATCAGGAAATAAGAGATAACATAAAAAAATTAAGGTCTATTTTCGGACTCCCATATGTATATGACAGGCTCTGTTTGCTCGATTCGAAATCGGCATCAAAGATCCATCCCAATGATTATGTGAGGATTGAAAGAGCACTTGAAGTTAACTATCTAACAGGACAAAAGATGTCTGAACTACAATCACAACATAGCTTTCATGAGCAAGACTTTGAGTATCTAAAAATCGGTCTTTCCCTGTATAGGGAATCACTTAGAGAACGGATTGACGAAAGAGTCGATGCTATGATGGAAGCCGGACTTTTAGATGAAGTTAAAAGACTCAGAGATATGGGCTATACAAGTGACTTAAAACCAATGCAGTCAATCGGTTATAAGGAGATAAATCAATTCCTTGACGGAGATGTCGATCTTGAAAGGGCTATAGAGTTAATAAAACGAGATACTAAGAGATTTGCTAAGCGTCAGATGACATGGTTAAACAAAGATAAGGAAATCAAATGGTTTGAACCCGACAGTGATAATGAGCAGATTCTTAATCTTGCCGGGAAGTTTTTCGAAGGTCATCACGAAGAGTAACTAGCTTAGGAGTCGCCCTTTTCTAATTCTTCTTCGATTCTCTTTATGTAATCATTGTCTACTTCGGGTCTAGTGTTCTCAGAAGTATGTTTATCGTCGTTTTTATTGCTTTGAGATTTGTATAAAAATAATATTATTCCTAATCCCCCAAACACTATTGCAACACCAGGCAAAAGCCATAATAGCCAATTAATACCTTTTGGCGGTGGGGAAGCCAGTATTGACTCACCGTAGCTGTTTACGAAGTAAGCTAAGATCTCTTCTTTAGATTTTCCCTCATCTAACTGCTTTCTAATTATATCTCTCATATCATGGGCGAGGTTTGAGTTAGATTCTCCAACGCTTTGTCCTTGGCAAACCGGGCACATGAGAAGATATGAAATTTCTTTAACCTGATCATCAATACTTTTAGCCGCTGATGCATCAAGTACAGCAGCTATAATAAAAAAGGTGATTAGAAGAGTATGCAAAATGAATTTATTATAGGCATTATTTGGGTTCATATTCAATTCTTTATTTGTTAGGATTCATTATTATTGGGTCCCTGAGCTCTAAGGACGAAATAATCGATAATCTGCTCTGTTAATGGTCCCGTAAATTTGTCTCTGACATTTCCAGAAGGATCGATAAAGTATGTTTCAGGAACTCCCCCTACTCCGTAGTCAACCTGGATTTCCTCATCAGGGTCCGTAGCGTGGGGGTAACCGCCGCCGAATTTTTTGAGATATGAAAGGGCATTTGAATTTTCATCCCATACGTTAACCCCAATAAATACTACGTCCTTGTCCTTATATTTTTGCCATGACCTCTCAAGCGCTCCCGCTTCCTGTCTACATGGCATACACCAGGACGCCCAGAAATTGAGAAGCACCGTCTTTCCTTTTAAATCGGACAACTTCAAATCTTTTCCATCAAATGTTTTTAAAGTGAATTCAGGGGCTTTATTGCCAACTAAAGGTGAAGTTTTAACATTGACCCGATTTCCAAAAATTGCATACCCCATTAGGGATATAAGGCTCAATATTATTATTAATACAATTACTTTTCCTGAAGTGCCTAAAATTTTCATTTTGTAATTAGGGTTACTAAATATTTAAAAAATATAGTGTAGCTAATGTTATAGCAGAGTTCTATTCGTGTTTATAAAACTCTTCATCTTCAGGTGGGATATCAAAATCAAATGACCCGTTGTTCTTAAGCGCATCGTAGTCTTCAGGAGTGAGGTCGGGCAGCTGTTTTAAGAAAGCCACTATCGACCAGACTTCCTGATCGCTATGAGACAAACCAAAAGCGGGCATACCTGTCATTTTAATTCCGTTTTTGGTTACCCAAAATAGTTCTGTAGAACTAAGTTCTTCTGCTTCTTCTGCTAGGTCTGGAGGGCTCGGGTTAAATCCTTCGGCAGGTTCGGTTCCAGGCGCCCCATGACAGCCGGCACACATATTTTCATAATGATCAAATCCCGCCTTCACAAGTGAATCATCACTAAGCTTAGGTCTAGCTATATCTTCTGAATGTTTTTTAACAGAATATTTCTTAGCAGTATTAAATACCCATTCAACTAATAGGGAATGAGGCTCTGTTGCCGCAATATTATAGGTTCCCGAATAAATAAATACTATCATACCGCCAATTAAAAGTATCAAGACAAATATAACAGTTTTAATAAATCCCATTTATAAACCCCCATTTCATTTAAAGATTAAATAAGTCTAAGGTATAAATTTTGATAGATACTATACTAAATTTTATTCTAATTGATTTGTTGGATTTCGATCTACTTACTATATTAGCATAAATTAAAAGAGTTTTGGAGTTTTTATAATCTAATCTCTCTACCACCTCCGCCTCCAAACTCGGAATAATATTGCCCTACCAACGAGAGCCATTAGTTAATCATAATTGCCACCCCGGCCTTCCATTCCCATTTGCTCTCCGTATCATACTGAAGTTCTCCAAAAGCGCTTAATCTGCTTGTCAGCCGTATTTCCTTAAATCTCAAAGTATGTATAGACTATAATAATTATGGGAAAGCTAATAATTGTTTCCAACCGATTGCCCGTCACTGTTTCAAAGAAAAAATCCAAGTTTAGTTTTCAACCAAGCGTTGGGGGTCTCGTAACAGGTGTTGGTTCACTTGAAATGTCTAAGGAACAAATCTGGATAGGCTGGCCCGGTATAACTCTTTCGGGATACAGTACCAAATCTGATACCAGGGAGTTAAATGACATATTGGCTGAGCAGAATTATCATCCTGTTTTTCTTAAAAGGAATGATTTCGAGAACTACTACCAGGGATTTTGTAATGAGATAATCTGGCCGTTATTTCATTATTTCGCTCAGTACGCAAATTACGAGAAAAGCTATTGGGATAGTTATAAGAGGGTAAACGAGGCTTTTAGCCATGCTGTGTTGGATGTTGCAGAAGAAGATGACGTAATATGGATTCACGACTATCATTTAATGCTCTTGCCAGGGCTTATTAGAAAAAAAATGCCAAAGGTTAAAATTGGTTTTTTTCTTCATATTCCTTTCCCATCTTCAGAAATATTTCGTTTAGTCCCCTGGTGCGCAGAGATACTAGATGGCCTTCTCGGGTCTGATTTAATAGGTTTTCACACATTTGACTATGCCCGTCATTTTCTTGAGAGCGTAAGGCGTGTTCTGGGCTATGAGCATACATTAGGGCAGATTACCTTAGGTAATCATGTCGTAAGAGTCGATACATTTCCAATGGGCATAGATTATGAGAAATTCTCAAAGGCTCCTGAAAATAAAGATGTACGATCGAGTATATCTAAGCTTAGAGAAGGTATTAAGGAAGATTACAAAGTCATATTGTCTATTGATCGTCTCGATTATACAAAGGGGATTCCTGAGCGTCTTGAAGCATTTGATGATTTTCTAGATAGAAATCCTAAGTATAAGGGAAGAGTTATATTTATAGTAGTGGCTGTTCCCTCACGTACCGAGATGGAACATTATAGGCTTTTAAAAGAACAGGTTGATAATCTTGCGGGAAGAATTAACGGTAAACACGGCACAATAGGTTGGGTGCCAATATGGTACATGTACCGTTCTTTTGATTTCAAGGATCTAACGGCTCTCTATTCTATTGCCGATGTACTTTTTCTGACCCCGCTCAGAGATGGCATGAATTTAGTTGCAAAAGAGTATGTTGCTACTAGGAAAAATGAAGATGGCGTTCTTATTCTGGGTGAGATGGCGGGTACCGCAAAAGAGCTTGGAGAAGCATTAATCATTAATCCTAATGATTTGCAAGGAACTTCGAATGCTCTCAAAAAAGCGATCACAATGCCGATCGATGAGCAAAAACGAAGAATGAGAAGTATGCAAGGAAGGCTTAAGCGATACGACGTAAAGAAATGGGCACATGATTTTATGGATAGAATCAACCATATAAAAGAAGTTCAAAAACAACTAATCTCAAAAGGATTGTCCCAATCCAGGCGCAATAAGCTATTAGAGAGTTTTAAAAGGAGCAAAAAGGCACTATTTTTGCTAGATTATGACGGAACCTTGATGCCTTTTAATGAAAGACCTGAAAAAGTGAAGCCGGATCGTGAACTAAAGGACTTACTTGGCTCTTTATCTCGCCATTCAAATAATCAAGTTGTAATAATAAGCGGAAGGGATAGGAAAACATTGGACAGGTGGGTTTCAAATGTCTCAAACGGCTTAGTTGCGGAACACGGGGTATGGATAAAAGAAAAAAAATTCTGGAAAATGATCGAAATTCTATCTGATGAATGGAAAGATGAGATTAAACCGATTCTTGAAGTATTTGTAGATAGAACACCGGGCTCATTTATAGAGGAAAAAGATTTCTCCCTGGTTTGGCATTTCCGCAAGGTAGATCCTGCTTTATCTATAGTTAGGGTAGGGGAGCTTAAGGATGTGCTTCTCCACATTACTGCTAATCTCAATGTTGGGGTATTGGAAGGGAATAAAGTGATTGAGGTTAAGGATACTGGAATAAATAAGGGAAAAGCTACAATGTATTGGATGTCTAAGGCAAGATGGGATTTCATACTGTCAATTGGAGATGACTGGACAGATGAAGACATCTTTGAAGTTCTTCCCGAGTGGGCATATTCTATTAAAGTTGGTTTTGGCCCGACCAAGGCCAGATTCAACTTGCCCTCATATCGGGAAGTAAGGGAACTTTTAAAAGATCTAATAACAAAAAAGTCTAAAGTGTAATTTACATATTCGGGAGAAAGAGATGGAGTATATAAAGATAAAGGGAACCGATATCGAGTCCTCGCGTATTGGATTGGGCGCATGGGCGATAGGGGGCTGGCTTTGGGGAGGAAGTGAAGAGAAAGAGTCTATTGATACAATTCATACAGCGCTGGATAATGGGATTACTTTAATAGATACGGCAGCAATCTACGGGTTCGGTAGATCAGAAGAGATCGTGGGTAAGGCTGTTTCCGAATACGGCGGTAGGGATAAGATAATAATTGCCACTAAAGGCGGACTTGACTGGACTTCCGGCAAGATTTATAGAAACTCAACAAAGGAGCGAATTTATAAAGAAGTTGATGACTCCTTAGAGCGACTCCAGACTGATTATATAGACATCTATCAGATACATTGGCCTGACTTTGAGACCCCTTTTGAAGAAGCGGCAGAGGCAATGCTAGAGCTTCACCACAGCGGTAAAATAAGAGCCATTGGAGTGAGTAACTATGCTCTCGAGCACAAGGATATCTTCCGTGAAATTGCCCCACTTCATACTTCTCAGCCTCCGTATAACTTATTTGAGCGTGGTATAGAAGATGATATCTTTCCTTATTGTAAGGAGCATGGAATCACTATGTTGCTCTACGGTTCAATCTGCCGGGGGCTCTTGAGTGGTAGGATGAACTCTCAAACGACGTTTGAAGGGGATGATATAAGAAAGGTTGACCCAAAATTCAAGCAGCCGCGGTTTGCCCAGTATTTGAATGCTATTCAGAAGTTAGACAACTTTGCACAGGAAAACTACAATAAACGGGTAATACATTTAGCCCTTCGCTGGGTGCTGGACAAAGCGGACTCGGATATAGCGCTATGGGGAGCACGCCGGCCTTCTCAGCTTGAACCACTGGACAACATATTCGGATGGTCACTTGATGAGAGCGCTTTTAAAGAAATAGATAATATTCTCTCTGAGACAATTGATGATCCAGTAGGGCCTGAGTTTATGGCTCCACCTACAAAGGGTAGATTATAAACTTTTTCTTGACACTTATGTGTTTAAAGTGAGAGAATATCTTCATATCATTGAATTTTCGTAAAGGAGGGCGAGTTGATGGATGAAACAATTGGGCTCTTATTTTATTTGGCTATATATGTATTTATAGCGTATAGCATAATGGTGATAGCGAATAAGACCAATACGGAGAATTCATGGCTTGCATGGATCCCCATAGCCAATCTTTACCTCATATGCAAAATAGCCGGCAAACCTGGTTGGTGGGTAATACTATTTCTCATCCCTCTGGTGAATATTGTTATATCTATAATTATATGGATGAAAATAGCTGAGATGAGGGGTAAGCCGAGCTGGCTTGGAATTCTCTGGATAATACCTCCTCTTGGACTGATAGTAGTGGGGTATTTAGCTTTCTCCGACGGAGAATAGTCAGAACTAGTCAAAAGAATTGATTAAGTCAGGACTGATTCTATTTAGATTTGGAACTATAATATCCGCATTCTGAAACTCCATCTGGCTTAATCTTTTGTCCGGAACGGCAATACAGTACATACCTGCTGCTTTTGCTGACTTAACGCCGTTTATTGAGTCTTCGATTGCCGCACATTCCGTGGGCTTTACTTCAAGTCTGCTTGCTGTGTGTAGGTATATATCAGGATGAGGTTTCCCGTTTTCTGTGCACTCTCCGGAGACTACAACCGGGAAGTATTCTTGAAGTGAAAACATATCTAGAACAAAATTAATTACTCTTAGTGGCGAGCTTGAAGCTACAGCAAGCTTGAACTTGCTGTCTCTTAGATTATCCAAGAGAGGAATCAGATCTAAGACAACTTCGAGTTCCTCTTCATATATAGCAGTTAATATCTCAACTCTTTCAGAAATTATGTCTTCGACAGTTTCCTCAAGCTCAAAGGTATTTATTAATAATCTGCCAGAATCATTCTGGTTAAGGCCAACTATCTGGTCTCTGTATGTAGGGCTGTATTCAATATCTCTTCTAGCAAGCAGAATTCGTTCGGTTTTCTCCCAAAGAGGCTCGCTGTCAATCATGACACCATCCATATCGAATATGACTGCTTTTATCATGAGGGTAAATTATTCCTTTCTAAAACTGGCTTTAATAAAGGAGAGTCTCGAAGCTTACCTAGCTGTGGTTATTAAAACAACTCATCCATAATAAAAAGGGATCTACATACTGAGAAGCTTGAGATAGATATTCTCATATATGTAAATCCCTCTCTTTTAAAGACTCAGTTTATGACTTAATGGAATACGAACCCAAGGTTTAGTGCAAAAGGTATATACGGATAGTAGGGTTGGGGATAATATGCGTATGGTCCGTAACCGTACCCGTACCCATATCCGTAAGGTCTGTAGTAGGGTCTATAGTATGAATAGTGGTGTCCGTGTCGATAGTATCCTCTATTATTGTAATAACGCCCGCTGTAGTGCCTATTATGACCGCCGTGCCTATTATATCCGTGACCGCCATAGTTTTTGCCGTGTCTGCCGTAGTTTTTGCCGTGTCTGCCATAGTTTTTGCCGTGACCGCCGTAGTTTTTGCCGTGTCCGCCGTAACTATGCCCGCCGCCACGGTAATTTTTTGCAAGACTTGTTACTGGGGCGGCTAGTAGAAAAGCCAGGATAACAAAAGCTGGAATTATTAATTTTTTCATTTCATCTTCTCCTAAATCCGCTTTTGTATATATAAACCCATACTTCAAAATAATGGTTTCAATTATTTTATTTTACATCCACTTTACTAAGTATTTCTCACAGAAGTAACAAAATCAAGAAGAATATTTTTGATAGATTTTACAGGAGATTAAGAGTAATCAGGGTGCTTGTCGGGATCTAAGTGAACTGTTACTTCTGAGTTTGTTATTTCGGGTTCTATTTCTTTAATTATATCTTCTATCTATTTGTGAAACCACTTCCAGTGGGAGCTCTTTACCATAAGTATATTGAATGATTGCATTACTATATCCTTAGCAGATCATATAATTAAGACTGCTATGATTATCGAGATTAAAGCCGTTCGGAGTTTTTTGTGCTTGTTTTGCTGGGCTGTTTTGTGACAAAAGACTTTTAGCTGTTAAAGAAAAACTACTTGATACTCCATCTTTTTAATTGCTCTTGAACTTTCCTCTCTAGTTTTTCTTCGTATTCATCAAGGTCGATATTAATTCTGGAAACGCCCGATTCTATTGCAGCTTTGGCAACTGCTACCGACTCCCAAACTAAAACTCGAGGATCAAATGGTTTGGGGACTAGGTATTCACGTCCAAATTCAAAACTTTTTTCCCCGTAAGCTTTTGCAACATTTTCATCAGCGCCTTCTTTAGCTAAGTTAGCTAAAGAATATGCTGCCGCAACCTTCATCTCCTCATTAATGGCTTTTGCCCTGACGTCGAGTGCCCCTCTGAATATAAAAGGGAATCCAAGAACATTATTAACCTGATTTGGGTAATCGGATCTTCCCGTGGCCATAATAACGTCTTTTCTAGCAGCTTTAGCTTCCGGATATGAAATCTCAGGATTAGGGTTGGCCATTGCAAAAATAATAGGATTATCAGCCATTGACTTAACCATTTCTTGGGTAACAGCGCCACCCGTCGACAAACCGGTAAATACATCGGCACCTTTAATAGCCTCCGCTAATGTTCTTGCTTTGGTATCGACTGCAAACGACTCTTTTTGAGGATTCATATTTTCTTCTCTTCCACTGTAAATAACCCCACGGCTGTCACACATAATAATATTTTCTCTTTTTGCACCCAGAGTGATAAAAAATTCTGCACATGCTATAGCGGATGCCCCTGCGCCGTTAAAGGTTATCCTAAGTTTGCTCATGTCTTTATTCACTATCTCACAAGCGTTTAATAGAGCTGCACCCGATATTATTGCAGTGCCGTGTTGGTCATCATGAAAGATTGGGATATCTGTTTGTTTTTTTAATTCCGTCTCTATATAGAAACACTCCGGTGCCTTTATATCTTCAAGATTAATACCCCCAAAAGTAGGCTCAAGGTATTTAACAGTTTTTATGATTTCATCAGGATCGGTTGCGCTGATCTCAATATCAAATGCGTCTATCCCGGCAAACCTTTTAAAAAGCACACTCTTTCCTTCCATTACCGGTTTTCCGGCTAAGGCCCCTATATTTCCTAGACCCAAAACTGCAGTTCCATTTGAAATCACACCAACAAGGTTTCCCTTATTCGTATATTCGTATACGCTGTTGGGATCCTTATAAATCTCCAAACAGGGTTCGGCTACACCAGGAGAATAGGCCAGTGAAAGATCCCACTGAGTTAAACATGGCTTTGTTGGGACTACCTCAATTTTCCCTTTCTGACCGATACTGTGGTATTCAAGAGCGGCTTGTTTTATATCCTTGTCGTTATCAGCCGGGTTTGACATTAAATTAAAATCCTCCGTTATTATATAATTCAAATTGGATTCGAATGTATGTAATGAATTTATATCTTTTTAGTTTCTCACGCTGCATCCACAGCTTACGGGAGTGCATCCGCAACCGCTAGTGGATAAATTGGCTGAGGCTACTTCACCTTCTGCCTTTATTCCAAAAGGAGAGAATTGTTTCTCTAGATTATTGCCATTACAGGAATAGCATATAATTTTTTCATCAGCGTCTATAACTAAGGTCTCAAAGACCTTGCTACAATCAAGACATTTATACTCATATATCGGCACGCTGATCAGACCTCCAAAAAAATATAAGCAACTATTATAAAATCATATGACGAGTAGTCAATGCAAATAGTTGCAGTCACTTAGAATATACAAAATCCAATATTAAGGAATCTACAATTATAACTGGAAGTAGTTATGCTGTTAAGCAAATTTATTATAGTTGTCTAATATCGTCAAGTTTCCGATGATTAATCTCGAAATCATTACCCTCTGCGGCTAGAGCTGCCAAATAGTGAGAGTCAACTTCGATATTAATGAGCGACCATTTAGATTCTTTATTTTTTGTTCGAATATGATTGATCTGGCCGACTTCGGGAGGTACCAATTGCAGATCAAACTCTTTAGTTGGAAGCCCGATTCCCATCCCCCTTGCTTTTGAATATGCTTCCTTGCGGGTCCAAAGTGTAAAAAAAGCCCAATTCTTCTTATTATTGGGCTGTGAGTAATAAAATTCACATTCATCCTTTGAAAAAAATCGCCTCACAATTTTATCAGCTTTATCTACGTTTCTAATATATTCCACATCAATTCCAATTTCTCTATTTTGAGTTATAGCATAAAGTGCCAGGTTCTCAGAGTGGGATAAATTAAATCTTATGTTCTGTGGATGATGTTCAGGGTCAATATTGGGTTTCCCGTATTTGTTATACGTAAACTTTATTTCAGATGGAGCGGTATCTAAATAATGACTAAGACTTTTTCTTAAAAACACACGTGAGACTGTAAACCTCCTTTTATCTTTAGCTGATCTTAGTCTGGCGGCTCTTTTTCTCTCATCTTGAGATAAGATTTCTCTAGGGAGCTTATCTAAATCTATTAGTGGATTGTTTATATCAATCTTCCAAATATGGATTTGATTACTCGTTAATAGAGATTCGTGGGGACTATTCAGGATTGTGTTCTTAATTTTGTTCACTTTTAAAATAATACAATATCTCAGCACATTTGCTCAATTCATTTATTCAAATTAAACGTAATTCTAATTAACAGGCTGGATATTTATTTACAAGTTGTTGAATATCCTAGATTAAAAAGTTTTCCAAAAGTCCAGCCCTATAAAATCGAGGGCCCTTTGCCCGTAAATATTTAGGTAGAAGAGATTGTTAGTAAGCATCAGTAGACCAACAGCTATTAATGTGCCCCCTACTATAATCTTATATAAGTTGTAATGCCGTTTTATCCACCCGAAGGCTGTCAGGGCTTTAGAAAGAGCTAGACCTGTGAGTAAAAACGGAAGGCCTAGACCGATTGAGTAGACAAACAGGAGTGCAGCTCCTTTGCCTGCACCTTCTGAAGTGCTAGCGTAAAGTAGTATTGAAGCCAGTATTGGTCCAACACATGGTGTCCATCCAAAGCCGAAAGCTATTCCTAAAAGGAATGTTCCAACCAATCCCAGATTACCCTCAGGTATGTTAAGTCTTCGTTCCCGGTAAAGTTGAGGGATTTTTATAATATCCATTGAAAAAAGGCCGAATAAAATGATTATCACTCCTGAAATTTGAAGAAGCAATATCTTGTTTTCCTGGATAAAGTTTCCAACAAAAGAGGCGCCAGCTCCCAGAGAAACAAAAACAAATGAAAATCCAAGCACAAAAAGAAGACTCGGAAAGAATATCCTGGTTGCTTTTCCTTCCATTTTGCCATCTGTTAGTTCTTCAAATGACATTTTTGAGACCATTGAAACATAGCCCGGGATAAGTGGGAGGACACAGGGTGAAAGGAAAGAAATTACACCGGCTAAGAAAGCGAACAGCCAGCTTACATGTACGATTTCAGTGGGGTTCATTCCATTATATCCTTTAAGTAACTTTTAAATGCTTTCTCGGCATCCTTTCCTATAAAGGATCCGTAATGTTTTACAGCTATGTTCCCGTCTTTATCTATAAAGAATGTTGCAGGAAGTGCAATGACTCCGTAGGAGTTTGAAGTTTTTCCCGATGGGTCGTACAGATTAATGTATGAAATTGCTAGCTCTTCTATGAAATTGACAGCGCTGTCCTTGTCATCCATAACGTCAATACCTATAAAGACTACTTCTTTATCCTTGTACTTTCTCCAGGTTTTTTCAAAAAACGGTATCTCCAGTTTGCATGGGCCGCACCAGGTTGCCCAGAAATTTACTACAACCGCTTTACCCTTGAAGTCTTCAAGACTTATCTCGTTATTTCCATTGAGCGACTCAAGTGAAAAGTTCTTGGCTATATTGTTGTCATTCTCTGCAGAGGACTCTTTTGTCCCTTCGTTACAAGATACTGTAAATAGAAATAGTCCTAATAACGCTGTTAGTGTAAAGATTTTTCTCATTTTATCTCCGTTAAATAATATTAACTGTGTTTCTAGACAATACTAAGTCTCAATCTTTTAATTTATGATCATATAAATAAAGTACGCCAGTAGTGCTGCTACCGGAAGAGTGATAATCCAGGCGAAAGCTCCTAAACTAATCGCAAGTGGGAAGGTCTGATTTAAATCGATTGTAGATTTAACGATCTCATCTGCAGAAAATGTTCTTACTAATTCGAGTGCAAATACTGATGCAACTAGTCCGTCCACTACAGTCCATACCGTACCCCATATTATAGCTTTCCTATAACTGGTAACCCCGCTGCCAACCAAAGTAGCAATGCCCTTGGAGACATCATTTGCACCGTTTGCGAATGAAAGGAGAATTACTCCTGCGACCAACAAATAAACAATTAACATTTACCCTCCTCAGTTTTAACAAAACCCTGAAGTTGGCTGCTTAGGTCATCAATGGTGTCGATATCTTTTAAGGTTTTTAATAACTCATAATTAAGTTTTTTCTCTTTTATCCTTTCTAGAGTTTGATTGAGCACGCGGCCGGTACTCCATTGTATTTTGTGGAAGATTTCGGGTATGTGATTACTTAATCCCAACAGGTAATAACCACCGTCCTCAGCCGGACCCAAGACTACGTCAACGCCATTAAGTGACTTGATTGCTTTAGTTATAGTTTCGGATGAAATATCAATACAGTCAGTGCCGATAATTACTGCTTTGTCCGCTCCTGAAGAAAAAACCTGTGCGAACGCATCAATTATTTTGTCTCCCAGGGTTTCACCGGCTTGGGGAATTATTAGATATTGTTTGTTCCCAAGCCAGGTTTTAATTTCGTTTTCTTTCTCAGGAGGATCATAAAAAATAATTGTGCTATAACAGTCCTTATCTAAGACATTCTCGATGATTTTTTTTGCCATATATGAGTAAATGTCTGCAGCTTTCTGGGCACCTACTTCCTTAGCAAGCCTAGTTTTTACTTTTCCAGCTTCCGGGTATTTGAGGAAAATGATAAGAGTGTTTTTTTCAACCTTGTCTGTCATTGGGTTTGATGTGTGGAATTCTTGAGATTAGGCTTTAAAATATTAAGCCGTTGTGCCGCCGCAGCTGCTTCCGGAACCGGCAGTACATCCAAAACAATGGGATCCGAACATTATTCTTCGGTTTAGTAGTTTTTGGTAGTCAAAATTAAATATGGTCATAGGCTCGTGGTCAACTACAACATCCATCTCAAGCATTTGGTTAAAATCGCAGTCATATATTCTCCCGTCGTGACTCACGCTTATCAGAGAGCGGCACATTACCCCCTGAGCTGCAGAAGGATTAAAGGCGTTTACCAACTTGGTCATGTAGTCATCATAGGCGTCTAATCTCTTTAATTGCTGTTTGAATCTATTGATAGGCATATTGGTAATTACAAAGAGGTTATTAAATTCTATTCCCGTATTTTTTATGGAGCTCGCGTTTGAAATCAGCTTCCAGGTTTTGTTGTGATGCCGGAAGGAATGCCCCTACCGGATTATATACAAAATTTAATGTCAGGCCCGTGCCCTTCTTTCCAAGACCCTCTGCGTTAAGCAGTAAGATTGACTCAATACTTTTTTCAAATACGCCTTTGCCCCTCTGTTTATCTGTGAAATATTCCTGATAGTAGGGTAGAGAAGAAATTACCTCTACTTGATTCTCAGCGTAGAATTCTGGCAGATATTTCTTGCTCTCACCAGTGACCGGGTTTCCGTCCAATGTGACAGTCAGATTGTGTCTTACCATCACATGTTTATTTATTTTTCTTGCCTCAGTAACCAGGTAATCAAAGTGAGGATTTAATTCGGGTGCCCCGCCTGTAATATCCAGGTTTTTTATCGAATCATTTAGTGCAAGTATTTCAAGACAGCGCTCTACCGACTTTAAATCCATTTGCTCTTTTCTTTTCGGTGAAGCGTCCACATGGCAATGAACACATGTCTGGTTACATAGTTTTGTGATATTGATTTGGAGCGTTTCTATTTTTTGCACAGCAAGATCAATGTTGTTTTGAGAGAGCGTCTTGTAAAAGTTATACTTAGCTTTATCCGCTCTATATTGAGCTATTTCTTTTGGTTTAAGCACTGTAACTTGTGACATTAAAACTCCCTTTGCTTTACTAAGACCGGTTCATATGCGGTCTTAATATATATACGAAGAATTATAGCGCTCCGTTTCCTTTGTAGCGCATTATGCATTTGAATTCCGTGAATTAAAGTAATCCCTGCTTCCATAGAAGCTGCAACATGAATAGCTTCAGTCATCTGCTCCGGATCAGCTCCTGACTCCAGGCACTTAGTAGTGTATGCGTCGATACAGTAAGGACATCTTTTGACGTGTGAAACGGCAAGAGCAATGAGAGCTTTCTCCCTTTTTGTAAGAGCGCCGTCTTCTCCCACAGCCGAATTGTAGTAATCAAAGAATTTCTTCATCAAATCTTTACTGAATTTTCCAATCTCTGGAAAGCGTTTTAAGTCTTTTGAGTCATAATAATCCATATCTAGCCTCCGTTACTGCTTTTATCCATTATTTTAACAGCAACTGGTGCCGTTACCATTATTCGCATTCGGTGAGCAACAAGAGGCCTCCTTGGAATTCTGATCAGGCTCTAAGATTGTAAACATCCCTTTGTAGGGTATGTCAGATAACTTCTGTGCAGTATCAGTGCATACTTCAATAGCCTGATTCCTTGGAAATACATGACCCTCTTCGTCAATTATTACTTTGAAGGGGCCGTTATAAACTGCGTGTTGGCCGATAAATACACAGCCAGCGGTTTTTTCAAACTTGTAGCCTCTTACTGTAATTGAATAGAAATCGATGTTTTCAATAGTTTTCCAGTATGTCTTGCCAAGCACCTCTATGCCGTAGAAACCAACTTGCTCCAAATATGATAAGAATTGATCCTCGGTCAAAGCGCCCGCTATACATTCCCCTAAAAGCTGCTCATTGCCTCTTATGTTTTCAGGGATCCTCTGAGACGAGATGATGTCTGATACTACGATTCTGCCGTGGTCTTTTAAAATCCTGATCATCTCTCTAAATACTTTTCTTTTATCGGGTGAGAGGTTGATTACACAGTTGGATGTTATGAGATCCACAGATTTATTATCGACTGGTATTTCTTCTAGAAAGCCTTTTCTAAATTCAACAATATCGTAGCCCAAGTTGGTGGAGACTTTGCTCTTACTTTCATTAGCAACTTTGAGCATATTATCGGTCATGTCCACACCTATTACTTGTCCCTTGGCTCCTGTTTTCTTTGCTGCTATAAAACAATCGATGCCCGCTCCAGAACCCAAGTCTACTACAACTTCTCCTTCTTTTATCCCGGCAAGGCTGATTGGGCTGCCGCATCCATAAAATCTATCTATTACCTCTTGGGGGATATGACGAATGTCTTCTGTGGGGTAAGAGGTGGGACAACAAAGATCCTCTTTAGGTTCTTGCGCTGCCTTGCCGTAGTAATCTTTAACGAATTCCCTTGTACT
>PVMK01126535.1_pt1 | contig 67632 bp, 63 predicted proteins | sample 1853481 | NCBI WGS metagenome assembly PVMK01 (sample SAMN08533507, study PRJNA380276) | Marine sediment metagenome, whole genome shotgun sequencing project.
TTAATGTCGTCGGTGGCATTAGAATTACCGAAACGGCTGCGGATCTGGCCATCATATTGGCGGTAATATCCAGTTTGAAAAATATGCCTCTACCGCAGGATTTAGTCGTGTTTGGCGAAGTCGGTCTTGCAGGGGAAATAAGACCTGTGCAGAATGGTCTGGAACGATTGCACGAAGCGGTGAAGCATGGTTTCAAAAAAGCCATTATTCCCAAGTCTAATCAACCGAAACAGAACATCAAAGGTATGGAAGTCATTGCAGTCAGCCGTTTGTCAGATGCAATCAGTCAATTGCAGTAGCCTTTTTACAGTGCTGGATTCAAGGCAGGGTAACAGTTTAAAACTGTCAAGATTCATCAAGGCAATATTTCTCTACTTCGCATTTATTCTTCTCTTTAACCCATCAGTCTGCACCGCCGAAACGTTTATCTATATTGATGATAAACCTGTCTTGTGGATTTATCCTCAGGATCCCGTGTATCAGGCCTGGGTCAAGCATGCCGATTTGATCAAGCTTACAAAACAGATGGAGAGTGAAGGAAAAGAACAACTCACATTGTTTACAAAAACTGCGCTGATCCAAATGGCCCTGTTGTATGAACAGGAGGCAGTTAAATCAAGACGGGAAGATGTATCAGATTTAAGACAGGACATCAAAAAAAGCCGGTGGCGTCATACAGCACTTGAATATGCCGAAAAGTTACGACAAGTGGCAGAACAAATAAATTCATCTTCTGAAATTGTTTTGTATATAGAAGAGTATGGCGCACCGACTATTGTTATTGATGGCAAGCCATACATCCTAACGACACCAGATCTGAAAAAATCCGGATTACTCTATACAGCCATTGTGGAGCAGTTATGTAGAAAAGAAATTTGTATTCAGGACATCAAGAAGCAGGATAGTGAAAAAGATAAAATCAGGATAGTTATCAAGGCTGAGTGGAAAATATCAGAAACAGGAAACCCGGAATATTATTCAGCAGATGGGCTTCATTTCGTCTTTAACGATCTTAAAGACAGAAAGAAAAAACAGAAACTCTGTTTACGGTTCATGAGAGAGCTCAGGTTAATCTCGGATTCGCTAATTGAGATCTCGAATAAAAACATTTCAATCGATTGGGATGTGCTCAGGCTTGAACACATTTCCGGTACTTACGGATACAAACTTATTATTAATCGTTTCGGAGATTCCCTGGCAATGGAACTGGTATATATGGGGAAGTTAGATACTCTGTTAACTCAGACAATTTCCTGGATGCAAGCTCGATTGCAAGATGAGACTTATAAGCAAAGATTTGATCATGCAGATATTTTACTTTCTGAATTTATAAACTAGTTTTTATAGAACATCCATAGGTGACTTTAAAACATGTTTGTATAGGAATAGAATGGCATTTAATGCCTGATTCTGAGTTGATGCTGTCACATCACGATTGGTTGCAAGATGACTCAGAAACCGTTCAATTTCTTGTTTACCCATCTCTTTTGGATGGTGACGGTCGTTGAAACGAATATAACGGAGGATCCATTGAATATAGGACTTTTCAGTGCTGTAGGCGTAATGATGAAAACGGAGTGTTTCTCTCACCTGATCCATCAGTCGTCCGGGTTGTGGCGTAAATTCCTTATTCATATTGCCTCCTTGCATTTAAAGCTAATTTCCCTATGTATCCCGCTTTTGGCCTATATAGCCAATATACGCGCTACTATGGCTCAGTATATAAGAAAAATAAGCGGACGCCCCGTCCGCTTATTAACAAGTTAGGCGTCAAGATTTTTATTCGCTTGGCCGTTTAAAAAACAATTCGGCTGCAGCATTAATAATCAAAAAAACCGACTCTACGATAAGTATCAATGCCACCGTCTTCTCTTTGATTACCAGTCGACTTCTGATAACGTTACTTTATTACAGCTATTGCAAACGGAGGTTGTCATGTCCCACATTGATATTTATGGCCGGACACACGAGCTTGACCCCAATGTAATTGATGTTATTGCTACTCGATTGGAAGCAAGGCGAAGTAGTCAGCGTTATATGTCCATGCTGTATGAGTACCTAGATCATTTAGATTTTTCTAACCGTCAAGAGATCCTGTTTCTTGGCTGTGGTACGGGTGTCGAGGTACGTGAATTACTTGCACGGCCAAATATTCGAGGCAACATCACAGCACTGGATATCAGCCAAGCGTTAGTTGACCGAGGTCAATCGGCCTTTGCCGAGGAAGGCATAGGCACTGAAGTCCGATGGTTAGTAGGAGATGCCCAAGATACCAAACTTCCCGATCAGAGTTTTGATATGGTTTTCGCCCACACATTGATTAGCCATGTCCCAAATCCAGAAATTGTAGTAAGCGAAATAGCTCGTTTGCTAAAGCCGGGCGGAATAGCCGTTATCTTTGATGGTGATTATGCGACTTTGACGTACGGAACAGACGATCCGGCTTATGGTAAAGATATGGATGAAAAAATTATCCGAGGACTTATCGCGAATCCACGAGTAATGCGCTCCATGCCACGCATGTTTCGTCGGGCAGGTCTTGAATTACAGAATTCGATAAGTTGGGTTCTCACAGAAATAGGTAAAGCGGATTTTTTCCTTCCTTCACTAGATTCATTGTCAGCGTTGTTGCCTAGCGCAGGTGTAGCGACAACTAAAGAAGTCGAAAAATTTGTCGAAGATCAACGAAAGGCAAACGATGAAGGTACGTTTTTTGCTGGATATAACTTTTATGCAATGATTGCCCAAAAAAACGAATGAAATAAATTGAGGCCTAGGTTTTATGAATAGCAAAGCCAGTTATATAAAAAGCCCAGAACTGAGACTTTCGAATTGACGCCTAACAAGCGCATGCAGTCGGATCAGCAAACCGCTACGCGCTTTGCTGACCGTTGATGCGGAGCGTTATGTGCATTCGAACCTCAGGTAGACCATGAATAATCGTATAGAAATATTCTCAATAATATTACTCTTTATTGCCTTATGTTTTCCCAGGATATCGATGGCTTGTAGCTGTGCTTATATGGGAAAGTTCATTGAATATACTTCAGGTGGCAATGGTGTAATTCACGCCAGGATAATAAGTTATGGTCCAGGGCTGACTCATGGAAATACACTCTATGAAAATATGGTCGTAGAAGTTATTGAAGTAATAAAAGGCAAATACACAGGCCAGAAATTAATTTTCCTTGGTGATCCTGGCCATTTATGTCGGGCGTATATAGATTCGGAAAAATTTGCAGTTGGCAGTGAGCATTTCATATCTATAAGCAGTGAAGAATCTATTCAAGCCCTGGGTGGCTGTGGTGAATCTTCGGTAATTATAAAAGGAGACTTTATCGAGGGCATAGAATTAATAGATAACAGTTACGAGCCTTATATATTAAAGGTTCATGATTTAGTTAAATTGTTAAAGTGAATCATAAAGTTAAAATGAAATGGCTGATCATCACATTGTGGTTAGCTCTGATTTTTAAAGAAATTGCATGGTATGGAATTGGCCTGGAGTTCTGGCGACAATTGGAGTGGGGAGGGATCGTTTATTTTGGTCTGCCAATTACAGTAATAATATTAGGATTGCTTAACTTTATATTTGGTATTCCAGGATTGAGACATCCGGAGTCAAGAAAATTATCTGTAGTATCGGTATTGTCTGCCCTCATATGTTCATCACTTGGCATGATAGGATTGTGGGGAGTAGTACATGGTTGAAATATATATTCATTTTTAAACAATCGATCAAGGATGAGGCAGCACAAATCATCGCACCTTTACCTCGGCGTTAGAGGAGGGTTTAATCTATATTTTATTGCTAAATTACAATAGTAAAAGGGGGCGTTCCTCATTTATGTACATATAATGACAATGGGTATATAAGATATAATCCTTGGGGGTAATTTCATTTAAATCTATATATGAAGGAGATAAAAATGTCAGAAGCAAAAGGTTTGAGTAAACCGGTAAAGTTAAAAAGTGAATTGGCAGAGTTTCTGGGAGCAGCAGAGCTTCCTCGGACGGAAATTACCAAAAAACTATGGGACTATATTAAAGCAAATAAACTTCAGACAAAAACTGAAAATGGCAGTCCAGAGAATGCAGGAAAATACATCGTGGCTGATGCTAAATTACTACCTATATTTAAAAACACAAATTCCAAAAGCAAATCAGGTAACCTCACTGATCTTAGAAATATGGAAGAAGGTCAGACGATCAATATGATGCAAATGGCGGCCGTTGTTGGTGCAAATATAGAATAAGCCAAATTCAAAATCAGCTTGAGGCTGAGTCTGAACGTGTAAAATCAAAGGGATTTCTGCCCAATTTAAACGTCAGATACAGATATAAGTTATAGAGTGATGTCATAAAAATAAAAAAGCCCGGGTAAACCGGGCTTTTTTGTTTTTACTAATGTAACTTCAGAATAAGCCGGTGATATTTCCATCATCATCAATATCGATACGTTCTGCTGCAGGTACCTTGGGCAGTCCCGGCATGGTCATCATGTTGCCAGCGATGGCAACAATAAAACCAGCACCATTGGCCAGCCGTACTTCAGTGATATGTACGTTGTGGCCAGTGGGTGCGCCTATTGCAGTTGGATCGGTTGAGAATGACATCTGTGTCTTGGCCATGCAGACCGGGTATGAACCATATTCTTCATTCCAGTCGGCCAATTGTTTTTTGACATTTGCTTCAGCAGAGATACTTGCCGCACCGTAGACTTTAGTGGCAATTTTTTCGATCTTTTCCCATAAAGAATCACTGTCTTCATAGGTAAGTTGATGCGTGCCGGGATTATTGTCAACAACATCGGCGACTTCTTTTGCCAGTTCTTCAGCACCAGCACCACCTTCTGCCCAATGCTTGGAAACCACAGCTTTGACACCGAGTGCTTCACAGCGTTTGATCAACATATCAACCTCTGCATCGGTGTCCAGGGTGAAGTGATTCAGACAGACAATACAGGGCAGGCCATAGACTTCCTGAATATTTTTAATATGGCGTTCCATGTTAACCATGCCTTTATCCAGTGCTTCAAGATTCTCCTTAGTCAGCTCATCTTTGGCGACGCCACCGTGGAATTTCATGGCACGAATAGTGGCAACCAGAACAATTGCAGCCGGGTTAAGACCAGCCATACGCGTCTTGATGTTGATAAATTTTTCCGCACCTAGATCAGCACCAAAACCACCTTCGGTAATCACATAATCTGCCAGTTTTAATCCGGTCTTGGTTGCAGTAACGGTGTTACAGCCATGAGCGATGTTGGCAAATGGACCACCATGAATAATAGCGACATTATTTTCCAGGGTCTGTACCAGGTTGGGATTAATCGCATCTTTAAGCAAAGCTGCCATTGCACCATGAGCATTCAACTCTCTCGCAAAAATAGGCGTTTTATTATCACGCTTATAACCAATCAGGATTTTACCAAGACGTTCTTTAAGATCAGCACGACCGGTTGCCAGGCAGAGAATCGCCATGATTTCAGAAGCCACGACAATATCAAACCCATCTTCACGTAAATATCCATTGGCAGGGCCGCCCTGGCCAATAGTAATTTTACGAAGTGCGCGGTCATTCATATCAACGACACGTTTCCATTGTATCCGGCGGGGGTCGATTCCAAGTTCATTACCATGGGTAATATGGTTATCGACCATTGCAGCCAGCAGCGCATGAGCAACACCGATAGCGTGAAAATCTCCAGTAAAATGAAGATTAATATCTTCCATAGGTACGACCTGAGCATAACCACCACCAGCCGCCCCGCCTTTCATACCAAAACAGGGACCAAGAGAGGGTTCGCGAAGGCACATAATGGCTTTCTTACCAATGCGATTTAAAGCATCACCCAGGCCAACTGTGGTTGTGGTTTTGCCTTCACCAGCAGGAGTTGGGCTGACGGCCGTGACCAGCACCAGCTTGCCATCCTCTCTATCCTTCAGGCTTTCAATATAATTCAGGGATAATTTTGCCTTGTAATGACCATAGGGCTCTAAATGTTCACTTTCAATGCCATATTGCTCTTTGGCTAAATCAATAATACGTTTCTTATTCGCTTTTTGTGCGATTTCTATATCTGACATGCCGGTCTCTCCTTAAGCTAGTTACCGGTTGAAAATTTTTATAAAACACAATAAGTTATAAAAATCTTATGAAAATATTTATTATAATTCTTGGTGATTGGGCTCACCAAACAGCCCCGCATTCTATCGTTTTATGACGAGATTCTCTAATTATCTTTTTCGTGGATGCCCCGGATAGATGCTATCTTTAATCGACAGGCTTGCGCAGCGGGCAGAACAGTTTCGCTTGTTACTTGCGAGTAGCAGGGGACAATTCTTGTTAGCCATGCTTGGGCTGACCAGTGGTGTGCTGGTTGGTGTGGTCATTATCCTGTTCAGGTTACTGATTGAAGGCGTGCAATCCGGCATTCTCCCTGCGGGGAATACCGAGGACTACGAGTCATTGAGTTGGCAGGCTCGCATATTGCTATGTGGCACTGGAGGTGTAGTGCTTGGCCTGTTATTTCATTTCACCTCCCCATCAGCAACCAGGGTTGGTGTTATCCATGTACTGGAACGACTCGGATATCATGAAGGTCATCTGCCATTCAAAAATATGTTGCTACAGTTTTTTGGTGGTGCCACTGCCATAATCTCGGGATATTCCGTTGGCAGAGAGGGGCCAAGTGTTCATCTAGGTGCTGCCACAGCCAGTTTACTGGGGCAGAAATTGCGTATGCCAAACAATAGCATTCGTATACTTGTCGCCTGTGGTGCAGCCGCAGCCATTGCAGCATCATTCAATACCCCACTGGCCGGTGTCATTTTTTCAATGGAAGTCATCATGATGGAATACACCATCATCGGTTTTACGCCGGTAATTCTTGCTGCCGTTAGTGCAACCGCAGTGAATTGGTCCGTTTTTGGAAAAACACCAGCCTTTATGGTTCCTGCACTGGAGTTGAATTCTCACTGGGAATTGCCGTTGATTGTCATTATGGGGATCGTCATTGGCACCCTTGCAGCCATATTTATTGCCGCATTAAAGTGGTTAAGCGTTACAGTTAAAAATATTCCACTGGGATTAAAGCTGCCGCTCGCGGGCCTGGCAGTGGGTCTTTGTGCGTTGTTTACGCCAGAAATCATGGGGATTGGTTACGATACGGTGAACAATGCCCTGGCAGGTGAAATAGCGATAAAAATATTGTTACTGGTATTGGTTTTTAAATTTATTGCAACGGTGATCAGTATTGGTATGGGGGTGCCCGCAGGACTGATTGGGCCAACGTTATTTATTGGTGCAATCACTGGCAGTTTATTTGGGCTCTTGTTTGCTTTATTACCATGGAATATTTCCCAGCCTGGTCTTTATGCCATGCTGGGAATGGGTGCGATGATGGGTGCAACCCTGCAGGCACCACTGGCAGCATTGGTGGCCTTACTCGAGTTAACGGCTAATCAGAATATTATCTTCCCGGGGATGCTGGCGATTATCAGTGCTAATCTGACCACAAGGGAGTTATTTGGATATGATTCTGTCTATATTTCACAGATGCGAGGGATTGGTCTCGACTATCGTGATGATCCGGTTGCCCAGTCATTGCGCCGTCTTGCTGTTACCTCGGTCATGAACTCCAGCTTTGCACTTGTACAGCCACAATTGACCCGGCAGCAGGCAGAGACAGTGATGGCAGAACATCCCGGCTGGTTGATTGTTAAATGTGAAGGGGAAATGCTGTTAATGCCTGGTGCCGATCTGGCACGGTACCTGGAAGAGACCCATGCAGAAAAATTAAAACAGGACGTGGATCCTGAGTTGGAAATAGACTTACAGGAATTGCCGTCGAAAAGAAAACAACTGGTCGCTGTTTCCAGCCAGGCAACGCTGCAACAGGCACTTAAGATACTTGATGAATCAGATGCCGAAGCTCTTTATGTCATCAAGCCAATAGGTAGCTCTGCAGACAAGATTTTTGGTGTCGTGACACGCCAGATCATCGAGGAAGCATACCGTTACAGAGGTTGAGGGCTTCCCTAGTCAGGCTCCGTCAGACTTCGTGTTGGTCGACTCAATAAGGTAATGAAGCCTGCACAAATAATCAGCAATGCACCAAAAAAAGTAAGTATATCCGGTGTTTCAGACCAGAATATCCAGCCATAGATTGCAGCAAATATAATGGTGCTGTAGCTGTATGGACTGACCCTGGCGGCAGGTGCAAGGCTGTAACCGTGCGTCAAGAGTAACTGCCCCAGTGTTGCTGCAAACCCTGCAAATATCATGGCCAATAATGGTTTCAGGTCTGGTGTTTGCCAGTACCAGAACATGGGAACGGCTGAAATCAGGGTAGCTGTGATGCTGAAGTAAAAAACAATGCGGCGTGTTGGTTCTGTCTTGGATAAATCACGAATTGTAACCATCGCCATGGCCGCAAAGACGGCCGAAACCAGACCGACCAATGCGGCAGCAGATAAAATCCCCATGCCCGGTTTCAGGATCAGACAGATACCTGAAAACCCAATGATAATGGCCAATATAAGTTTACGTGTGGCTTCTTCACCCAGCCATAGTAAGGCAATAATCGCCGTGAATATGGGTGAGCTGAAATTGAGTAACACGGCTTCCGCAAGCGGCAGATGGGCAATAGCGTAAAAGAAGCAATACATCGCGGCCAGGCCTGAGACGGAGCGGATGATATGTCCCGCCAGGCGATTTGTCTTTAGACCTCCGAGGCCACGGTGATACAGCCAGGGCAAGAGGAACAAAAGCCCAAAGCTATTTCTAAAAAACACCAGTACCTCACTTGGAAGCGAGGCTGAAGCATAGCGTACGGCCACCCCCATCGAGGCAAACATTAGTGCAGCCAGTGTTGTAGCAAGGGCAGCACGCGGCAGGTTATATGATTCGCTAAAAGTCATTTATTCAGATATACACCCTCAGGGTGAGGCTTTGCCTTCTGGATACAAAAGGCCAGACATTCTACATGATTGAGGCTCGAAAGCAGGTCTGACACTGAAAATAAGCGGCTTCAAGATGGAGAATAATACCCATATCTGGTAGCATCGTCCGCGAATTATGGAACGAAATACAAGCCTTATTGAACACGCCAACGGTTCACAACGCTTCAGGCGAATCGATAAGGACTCCTCCCCCCCAATTAATCTCAATAATGGCCAGAATTTATCGTGGAATATAATAAAGTCGCATGACTAAATTCATTTTCGTTACTGGCGGCGTGGTTTCTTCTTTGGGCAAGGGTATTGCCTCCGCATCATTAGGCGCCATTCTTGAGGCCCGCGGCTTAAAGGTGACCTTGCTAAAACTGGATCCTTATATCAATGTCGATCCGGGTACCATGAGTCCATTCCAGCATGGGGAGGTATATGTCACCGAGGATGGTGCGGAGACCGATCTTGATCTGGGCCATTATGAACGGTTTGTGCGTACGACCATGGGCAAGCGTAACAATTACACCACGGGTCGAATCTATTTGAATGTGATTCAGCGAGAACGTCGCGGTGATTATCTCGGCGGCACAGTCCAGGTGATCCCGCATATCACTGACGAAATTAAAAAGTGCATTAAGGAAGGTGCCGGGGATGCCCAGATCGCCATGGTTGAGATCGGTGGCACGGTGGGTGATATTGAGTCACAACCATTTCTGGAGGCCATTCGTCAGCTTCGATTTGAGCTGGGCGCAGAAAATACCTTGTTTATGCATCTTACCCTGGTGCCCTATATTGCAGCGGCTGGGGAAATAAAAACCAAACCAACACAACATTCAGTAAAAGAATTACGTTCCATTGGTATTCAACCTGATGTGTTGTTATGTCGTACAGAAAAGCAGCCCTTGCCGGACGAGCAGCGTAAAAAAGTTGCACTGTTTACCAACGTAGAAGAGTCCGCGATTATCTCGGGCGTGGATGTTGATAGTATTTACAAGATACCAAGAAGTTTGCATGAACAGGGACTGGACGAGATCGTTGCGAAAAAGTTAAATCTTGATCTCCCTCCGGCAGATCTCAGTGAATGGGATGCGGTTGTTGAAGCAATGGCGTCGCCTCAAGGTGAAGTAAACATTGCCATGGTGGGCAAGTATATTGATCTTGCTGATTCATATAAATCGTTGACTGAAGCACTGACCCACGCGGGCATTCAAACCCGGACAAGTATCAAACTCACCTATATTGATTCAGAAGAGCTGGAGACGACAGGGACCGAGTGTTTGCATGCGATGGATGCGATCCTGGTTCCCGGTGGTTTTGGTAATAGAGGCGTAGATGGAAAGATTGCTGCCGTTAAATATGCCAGGGAAAATAATATTCCATATCTTGGAATTTGTCTGGGCATGCAGTTGGCAGTGATTGAATATGCGCGACATCAGCTTGGATTTCGGGATGCAAATAGCACAGAGTTCGAGCATGAGACTGAGCACCCCGTGATTGCCCTGATTACGGAATGGATGGATCAGAATGGCACGGTTGAGAAACGTGATGAGAATACTGATCTGGGCGGAACCATGCGCCTGGGTGGTCAGCAGTGCCAATTACTGGCAGGCAGCCGCGTCCGAGAATTATATGGCAAGGATGTCATCATTGAGCGTCATCGACATCGTTACGAATTTAACAACAAGTATAAGTCGCAATTGCAGGAAGCCGGGATGAATTTTACCGGCCTGTCGATGGATGGCCTATTGGTCGAAATTATTGAACTGGCTGATCATCCCTGGTTTGTTGCCTGTCAGTTCCATCCAGAATTCACCTCAACACCCAGAGATGGACATCCACTTTTTACTGGCTTTGTTGCAGCCGCATCACGTTATCGTGATTCCCAGAATGAGAGTCTGGCAGATTCTGGCAGCAGTAAGGAGGCCAGGAATGCAGTTGTGTGATTTTGAAGTTGGCAGTGACAAGCCGTTCTTTCTAATCGCGGGTCCCTGTGTCGTAGAAAGTGAACAGATGGCCATGGACGTGGCGGCTTTTTTACAGGAGTTGACCACAGAACTTGGTATTCCCTTCATTTACAAATCTTCATACGACAAGGCAAACAGGAGTTCACATGATTCTTATCGTGGGCCTGGCATAGCTGAAGGCTTGAAAATACTTGGGAAGGTTAAGGAAACCTTGAATGTGCCGGTGCTGACAGACGTACACGATAGTTCGCCCCTGGACGAAATTGCGGCTGTGGTTGATGTTCTGCAAACACCCGCTTTTCTGTGTCGGCAGACCGATTTTATTCAGGATGTAGCAAGTCATGGTCTGCCCGTGAATATTAAAAAAGGTCAGTTTCTGGCACCCTGGGATATGCAACATGTTGTGAATAAAGCGCGTGCGGTGGGTAATGAACAGATCATGGTCTGTGAAAGGGGCGTCAGTTTTGGATACAATTATCTGGTTTCAGACATGCGATCGCTGGTGGTTATGCAAGAAACGGGTTGTCCTGTCGTGTTTGATGCCACACACTCTGTGCAAATGCCCGGGGGGCAGGGTGCTCAATCAGGAGGGCAACGGGAATTTATTCCGGCATTAGCACGTGCAGCGACTGCTGTCGGCATTGCCGGATTATTTATGGAAACGCATCCAGATCCAGAAAAGGCATTGAGTGATGGGCCAAATTCCTGGCCGCTGGATAAAATGCGAGAATTACTGGAAACACTAAAAAATATTGATGAACAGGTAAAACCGGCTCTTGATAATGGGTAAAGCCTGATAAAAATTATAACGAGGTAAATTGTATGTCTGCCATAGCTAAGATTATTGCAAGAGAAGTGCTCGATTCACGAGGTAACCCGACCATCGAAGCAGAGGTCGTTACAGAAACAGGTGCAGTGGGTAGTGCCATGGTGCCTTCGGGAGCATCGACGGGTATCCGTGAGGCACTGGAATTGAAGGATGGCGACAAGAATCGTTATCTGGGTCAGGGTGTACTCAAGGCCATCGATAATATTCACACTAAAATAAGTTCGGTCGTTGTCGGCATGGATGTAACAGATCAAGCCGGTATCGATCAGGCCATGATTGATCTGGATGGTACACCGAACAAAGCAAACCTGGGGGCCAATGCAATCCTCGCTGTTTCTATGGCAACAGCCCATGCGGCCGCCAATGAAAAAGGTATTCCACTTTATGAGTATCTGGGTGGTGATGGACCACTGGTCATGCCTGTGCCGATGATGAATATCATTAATGGCGGTGCACATGCAGACAATAGTGTCGATATTCAGGAGTTTATGATCTTGCCGGTTGGCGCATCCAGTATCAGGGAGGCCGTGAGATATGGCACGGAGATATTTCATGCACTTAAAGCAGTACTCTCAGCAAGGGGCCTGAGTACGACAGTAGGCGATGAAGGTGGTTTTGCACCGAACTTGTCCTCTAATGAAGAGGCGATTGAGGTGATCCTTGAAGCCATAGAAAAAGCCGGTTTCAAGGCAGGCGAAGATATTCTTCTGGGACTTGATGTTGCAAGTTCAGAATTTTATGAAGATGGAAAGTATAATCTTGCATCAGAGAACAAGGTATTAAGTGCTGAAGAGTTTATTGATTTTCTTGCCCCCTGGTTCGACAAGTATCCATTGATTAGTATGGAAGACGGATTGGCCGAGGATGACTGGGATGGCTGGCGTTTATTGACTGATAGACTCGGTAAAAATGTTCAGTTAGTCGGTGATGATTTGTTCGTGACCAACACAGAGATTTTCAAGGAAGGTATTGACAAGAATATTGCTAATTCAATTCTGATCAAGGTCAACCAGATAGGCACATTAACAGAAACGATTGCTGCGATTAATATGGCCAAAGAGGCTGGGTATACCGCCGTTGTTTCGCATCGTTCAGGAGAGACTGAAGACACAACCATTGCCGATCTGGCAGTCGCAACATCTGCGGGCCAGATCAAGACAGGCTCGTTGTCACGTTCTGATCGCGTTGCGAAATATAATCGTCTGATGAAGATCGAAGATCAATTAGGTGATCGCGCCAGTTATCCAGGGAAAGATACATTCTATAACCTTAAATAATCTCAAATGAACAACATCCGGGAGATGTATCAACAATTATGAAATTTGTCACTGTCATGCTTTTCACAATGTTAGTGCTGTTACAGTACAGGTTGTGGATTGGTAATGGCAGCTTGACGGAGGTGCACCATCTGCAGCAGGAGAAACAATCAATCCTTGAGGAAAATGGGTCATTAACAGAACGTAATGATTCATTGGCCGCTGAAGTTCTGGATTTAAAACAGGGTCTGGATGCGATTGAAGAACGTGCTCGTAGTGAAATGGGCATGATCAAGGAAGATGAGACCTTTTATCAACTGGTCGATACGCAGTATCTTGGCAAACAAAGGGATTAATCAGGGCACATGTCAACTGGCTTGCGTTATTGGGCAGTAATTCCTGCTGCGGGTGTCGGTACACGCATGCAGGCTGATGTCCCCAAACAATATTTAAGCATCAATCACAAGACTATACTTGAACACACCCTGGAACGTTTTTGTGCACACCCGAAAATTGAAGCTGTGGTTGTCGCAATATCAGGCAACGATGATATCTGGAAAACCCTGGATATAAGTTCGCAGCCAAAGATAATTGTTGTTGAAGGCGGGGTAGAGCGCTGTCATTCTGTTTTAAATGGCTTGCACGCCTTATCTGATCTGGCAAGCAGCAATGACTGGGTGCTGGTACATGACGCGGCACGTCCATGTTTGCGAACAGAAGATATTGATCGGCTAATAGATACCCTGGAAGATCATGATGTTGGTGGACTGTTAGGATTGCCAGTGAGAGATACGATGAAGCGTGCAGATACTACAGGCACAATAGAGGAAACGGTCGATCGTGAAGGCCTGTGGCACGCACTAACACCACAAATATTTCATCTAGGTGCACTAATTGATTCATTAGAAAATGCTTTGTCTAAAGATCTGCTGGTTACAGATGAGGCACAGGCAATCGAATTAAATGGCCTGCAACCGGTCCTGGTAGAGGGCCACCCGGATAATATAAAAATTACTCGTAATAAAGATTTGGCACTGGCTGAATTATTTTTATCTCAGCAGGAGAATGACTGATGCGTATCGGACATGGTTATGATGCCCACACCTTTGCAGATGACTGCCCATTGATACTTGGCGGTGTAACAATCCCCTATGAAAAAGGACTTTTAGCCCATTCTGATGGCGATGCAGTCATTCATGCCCTGTGTGATGCCCTGCTCGGTGCTGCCGCTTTAGGCGATATTGGACATTTTTTTCCAGATACTTCAGAAAAATTCGAAAATATTGATAGCCGCATATTATTAAGGCAGGTTAAGGCATTAATTGACGAAAAAAACCTGAGCCTGGTGAATCTGGACATAACCATACTCGCACAGGCTCCAAAGATGTCCCCCCACATCTTGGGGATGCGAAAAAATATTTCGCAAGATATAGATACTCATATTGATAATGTAAATATCAAGGCAAGCACCACGGAAAAAATGGGCTTCATTGGTCGCAATGAGGGCATCGCTGTTTATGCTGTTGTACTACTCGAATAGCCGTTTAATTGTTGTCTTAAGGCGACAAATCACAGAAATATTAGCTTATTTTTCATGAGCTTACCCCACTTGGGGTATTTAGTTTATTAGCTTCTCCGTTTACACTGCAAGGTGGCAATTTTTATTTTTAAAAGATTGCTATGGATTTGTACGTGTTATGAAAATTAACTTTAATTTTAGAAGAGGAATATCATGAATAATTTTGCATATGTTAATAAATTATCACTGGAAAATTTTGAACAGATCGATGTAAGAATTGATCCAGAATACGGTATCGTTTGGGTCTATCAGAATCCTTCACCGAGACCTTGTTTCAATCCAAAACTTATATCGGAAGTTCGACAAGTTCAACAGATGTTAGAAGCTTACGAAGGTAAGCTGCCTTATAAAGGTGAATTGATTCCAATTAACTATCACGTGCTGGACTCTCATTCACCAAAAATGTTTAGTATGGGGGGAGATCTGGATTTATTCCGTGATCATATCCTGCGTCAAGACAAGGAAGGTTTATTGAAATACGCTAAATCATGCATAGACACAATCCATGGTTTCATTACAGGTTTTCGTCTGCCGGTTACTACTATCTCATTGGTACGTGGTGATGCCCTTGGGGGTGGTTTCGAAGTGGCCATGAGTGGTAATGTGGTTATCGCTGAAAAAGGGGTTGAAATGGGATTCCCGGAAATTTTGTTCAATCTTTTCCCTGGTATGGGAGGCTATCATCTTCTGTCTCAACGTCTTCCTGCATCGCAAGTCGATAAGATGATGTTGAACGGACGGAAATATAGTTCAGAAGAATTATATGAAATGGGGGTTGTGGATGTACTTGCTGACAAGGGTAAGGGCAAGGCCTCCGTGTACTCTTATATCAAGGAAAGCTCCAGCCGACGTAATGGGTTTCTTGCAATGCAACGTGTGCACCAGATGGTACATCCGATTTCATGGGAAGATATGATGGACGTATGTAGCTATTGGGTGGATGTTGCTATGAAGATAAGCGAACGTGATTTGCGTCTTATGCAACGATTGGTTAATGCACAGGACAAGGTTACGGCACCATATAACGATGCAGCTGACAAGATCTGTTACTTTGGTTAGGAGAATTGCTACTTATAATTGACTAAAATGCTGTGGAATCTAGTTTTTCAAGATACTTATTAAGCGCGGATTTCGTTAGTTCGAATTCGTGGCTCAGTTCAGAGGATAGTGCAGGAAGTCCGATAAGGATCCCTGTGTGGACGTTGTCCTCTATTTGGGAAGCAACTTGTGCAAGGGAGACTGCGCCGATGCTGCGCGCGCTTCCCTTGATGGCGTGTGAGTTATCCTGAGCAGTGCTAAAGTTCTCTTGAGTAATCGCAAGTTCTATTTGCTTGACTAGTTTCTCGGTGTCTTCCAGGAAGCCACAGATCAGGTTGTTCATGAAGTCTGTGCTTTTGCTCAGTGAAGCAAGGTTCTCAAGATCTTTATAGTTGAGTGTTTGTAACTTTTTAGCAGAATGGGATCTGACGGTTTTTTGTTTTCTGGGTGTAATGATGCGATGGTAGCCAACAATTTTTCAGATTCAATTGGTTTGGTAAGGTACGCATCAATTCCGGCGTCTTCGCTTGAATTTATCGCATCTGTCGTTGCATCTGCTGTTAACATAATAACAGGTAGCCGCTCGCTACCAGTTTGCATGAAACGGAGTGTCTTTACTGCTTCTATACCATCCATTTCAGGCATATGCATATCTATAATAAGCATGTCGTATTTACTTACTTCAATGGCATCAAGGACTTCATTTCCATTGCCAACGATATCCGGATTGTGTCCTGCATATTCGAGTATTGTACGAATTACTTTCTGATTTGTCGGGTTGTCCTCACCAACAAGGATCTCCAGAGGTTCTGAAGAACTTGTATCTGATTTAAAATCAACCAGCCGGGTTATATTCTTATTTTCTGATTGTTCCAGATTTGTCGCATGTAAAGCATTAAAGAGAAGTCTTTTCTGTACAGGAGATTTGAGGATGCAGAAATAACCTGCAGACAGTAATGAATTTTGACTGTTGTGACTCAGATCGCTATTGGTTATTAAAATCAAATTAGTTTGTATTGGTTGTGGGTTATGAAATATCTGTTGTGCAAATACATCAATATTATTTCCCATACCTTGATGATCAATTAATGCAACATCATATGGTTTGGCATCATCAGCAGCATTCCTTAGCATGACAAAAGCATCTTCCATTTTTTCGGCGTGTTCCCACTTGAAATTCCAGTCGGCTAAATGTTGTACAAGTGAAGCATGCCGATGTCCAGTAGTAGCTATCATTAATATATTTGGTGAGTTAGAAATAATTGGATCATCAAAATCATCGTCTGCTAACTCGGATTGTCTGTTGTATTCCAGTTCGAACCAGAAAGTGCTTCCTAAATTGCTCTTGCTGTTAACACCTATTGAACCTCCCATGAGGTCAACAAGTTTTTTGGAAATAGCTGTGCCTAGACCTGTACCACCAAATTTCCTACTGACTGATTGATCAGCCTGAGTAAATGTATGGAATATTTTTTGTTGTTCTTCATCGGTGAGACCTATGCCCGTATCTTTAATTTCAAATCTCAATTTCACACGCTTCTTACGTAATGATAGTGTGGTCAGGTTCACTTGAATCGAGCCTTTTTCAGTAAATTTTGTGGCATTGCCAACCAAATTGATCAGTATTTGACGGAGATGCATGGAATCTCCATTCAGGTTATAGGGAACATCCGCTGCAATATGTAGCTTACATGAGACACCTTTAGATTCTGCATGTGGGAATAGCATCTTGACGACCGAGTTAACCAAATCGTGCAGGTCAAAATCAACAATTTCCTGCTCGGTCTTGCCTGCTTCGATTTTTGAGATATCCAGGATGTTTTCAATTAATGCAAGCAGCGTCTTGGCCGATGACTGTATTACGTTAACAAATTCTTTCTGTTCTCTGGTCATCCTGGTTGAACCAAGCATATCACTCATGCCAACCACGCCATTTAATGGTGTGCGGATTTCATGACTCATACTGGCAAGAAATTGACTTTTTGCCTTATTCGCATTTTCAGCCAGCTCGATCGCTGTCTGTAATCGTTTAAGCAGTGAAGCAATATAGACTGGTAAAACAAATAAGGAAATTAATAGACCTGTACCGAGGAATAGATGCTGAGACCAGAAAGGGCTTAAATAAATCACCAGTGAAAAGCCTATAAGGCTCAGGCACATACTAATATATAAATAATTTTTTCCGTATCGGAAACCATTACCAAAAGTTATCCAGAGGTAAAATAAATATAGGGGGGTGGTAGCTTCACCACCTAAACCCATTGCTACAGTTGTTGTTCCTAAATCTGCGAACATGCCAATCATGCGACGCAAGTGGTTGTCTTTGGGGCTTCTGATTGTCCAGAACAGGATGGCCAGGGAAATTGGAACTGAAGCCAGGTACATAATAATCACAGTTTTACCCAACAGGCCAGTGAAATAACAAATCACGGTATACAGTATGATAATGCCGTTGCTGATTAATCTGACTGTTGCCTGTTCACGTTCTGTAGAATACGTTACGTTTGGTGATTGTGTGCCTGGCTCTTGCATTGAATACCTTTTCCGTTCCTGAATTTCCTCTTACTACGTATATTCCCTATTCATCATTCTCTTTTAGGCTTTTTATTGCTGCATTAATTTTTTCTTTCTGTGCAAAAAAAGCATCGACACATGCCGGGTCAAAATGTTCTCCTTTTTTATTGAGAATATAATCGTAGGCTTTGTCCAGTGGCCATATTTCCTTGTATGAGCGTTTTGTGATGAGAGCATCAAATACATCCGCAACGGACGATATTCGTGTTTCGATAGAAATCTCTTCTCCTCTCAAACCACTTGGGTAGCCACTACCATTATATTTCTCATGGTGGTGCAGGGCGATGATTGCACCCATTTGTAAATAAGGGGAGGGGCTGTCTTTCAGAATTTCGTGGCCCATACGACAATGTCCTTTCATCACCTCAAATTCTTCCGCCTTCAGTGGGCCTTCCTTGAATAGAATACTGTCGGGTATGCCTATCTTGCCTATGTCATGCATGCCTGACGAAATTTCCATTATTTCTCTTTCTTCCTTATTAAAACCTATTGCTTCGGCGATAATGTTGGTGAACTTGCCCATACGCACAAGATTTCTGCCGGCGATTTTGCCCTTGAATTCACCTGCCCTGGCCAGCCTTGTCAGGGTTTCCATTTCACGTAAAAGTATCTGGTGTGTTGCTTCATTTATTTTGACTTCAAGTGAGCTTGCGTAATTTTTGATAATTAATTTTTGTCTTTGCATGGTGAGAAGATTGTGACAACGTACCTTACATTCGTAGTGGTCAACAGGTTTCACAAGAAAATCAGTCGCACCCGCTTCCAATGCTTTATATAGAGCTTCTTTATCATCAAGCGCCGTGATGATAACAATGGGGATATCGCTGCATCTGATATTATTTTTCAGTCTTTCTATAAATTCTACACCATCAATATCAGGCATTTTATAGTCAGTCAATATTAAATCCGGTGGCGATGATTCTGCCTCCAGCAGGGCGTCATATGCATTATCGAAACATTTTACTTCCAGGTTATCGTCAATGGTCTTGGCAATATTTTCCAGAATGAGGCGGCTCGTGGTCTGATCATCAACGATAAGTACAGTACTTCTTGAGAAATTAAGTCCAGGTTGTTTGATAACTGCAGCCATATACGTGTTCTCAGTTATGTGCGTAATTGCGAGTGCTTTTTAATAATGACGTAAACAGCTCCCGTGCCACCATCATGAGCAGGTGCAGAGCAAAATGCCAGAATGGAATCGTATCTCTGTAACCATCTGTTCAGCTTGTTTTTTAACACAGGAATCTTGTTTACCGATCCGTGGCCTTTACCGTGAATAATCCTGATACAGCGACGATTTGTTGACTGGCAGTAGTTAAGGAAATTATCCAGTTCTTTTTTTGCAACACTGACCGTCATGCCGTGTAGATCCAGTTCGGATTCTATTGCAAACTGCCCCCGACGTAGCTTGCGTATAATTTGCTGTTGTACACCACTTCTCCTGAAGCAGAGTTCGTCTCCGATCTCGACATCCGGGACATCAAACGGGTCATTAGCCATTTGCTTGAGTGCCTGTTGTTCACTGATGATTGATTGAATTGGAACAGGGGCAGGCCTGGCTGTAGACAATTCCACACCATCATGTTCAATCATATCTACTTCACCGATTGCCTGGCGAAATAGCTTAATATCGTCTTGTGTCACGCCTTTTGAATCGGACATAGCCACCCACTGCACACTAAAGGTGCACCAGTCTATACCAGACTGAGGCATAATGGGAGTGTCAGAATGAAAATATTTAATGAAATAAAGTACTTAAAGCACTTAACGCATCTAAGCTGTTAAGAAATCCACTGTCGTGCGTTGTAAAACATCCTCATCCAGGGGCCATTTTTGGCATTCCACGTCCCTGGTAGCCAGGAATATTGCTTTTTCAGGAATACCCTTTCCGGGTGTGGCATCATAATCGTGAAGCGACCATCGTTTGTGGTAAAACCCGTCTGGCCCTGAGGCGAGCCATTTGGATTCATTGGGTATATTTCGGTGGTTTTACCCGAATGATCAATATATTGCATCGCTGCAATAACATTCTCTGCTGACTCTTCATCCTGGTGTTCAACACGGCCTTCACCATGTGCAACAACGATGGGAAGCTGCGAACCCTGCATACCCGTCAAAAGTATGGAGGGTGAATCGAGTACCTGTACCATCACCAGTCGTGCTTCGAATTGTTCAGAGATATTACGATTAAAAACAGGCCAGTATTCTGCCCCGGGAATAATGTCTTTTAAATGAGAAAACATCTGGCAACCATTACAAACACCGAGGCCAAAGGTATCCTGTCTTGCAAAAAATGACTGGAATTCATTACGTGCAACTTCATTGAATAAAACAGAATTTGCCCAGCCCCGACCTGCACCCAAGACATCACCATAGGAAAAACCACCACAGGCGACCAGACCCCTGAATGAAGCTAGTGATACGGATCCTGAAATAATGTCACTCATATGGAGATCGATACATTCAAACTCAGCGCGATGAAATGCTGCGGCCATTTCAACCTGTCCATTCACACCCTGTTCGCGCAGAACAGCCATCCTGGGTTTTGCTCCGCTATTGACGTAGGGCGTATGAATTTTTTCATCTGCATCAAAAGTAATATCCACAAACAGACCGGGATCATCTTTATCAAGTAATCGATCGTATTCCTGTTTGGCAGAAACAGGGTTATCTCTTAATGCCTGCATTTTGAAAGTTGTTTCAGACCATGAACGATGTAGTGAAAGTAGTTCTTCTTCGAAAAAAGTTTCCCTGTTTTTAATTATTCTTAATTGGTGATCCTGATTTAGCGTGCCAATATCATGAATGTGATCTTGCAGAAATTCTGCGTCTTTAAATACTTTATAAACTTCTTGCAGATCTTCTGCACGTACCTGAATGATGGCACCTAACTCTTCATTGAATAAAGCCGGAATTGTCTCATCAGAAGAATCTGGGTCTGAAGAATCAGGATTTAAATTGTCCAGGTTGATATCGATACCTGTACGTGCAGCGAAGGCCATTTCACATAAGGTGGTAAATAACCCGCCATCAGAACGATCGTGGTATGCCAGAATGATTCCTGCTTCATTCAACAATTGAATCGATCTGAAAAACACTCGCAGATCATGAAAGCTCTCAACATCGGGTGTGCTGCCGGAGATTTCCTGATAAACCTGGGTCAAACCAGAACCGCCTAAACGGTTTTTTCCAAGGCCCAGGTCAATTAATAGCAAGCGTGTCTCGCCCTGATCAGTTTTAAGTTCCGGGGTAAGTGATTGGCGAACATCAATGACAGGTGCAAATGCTGTAATGGTTAGTGAAAGTGGTGAGGTGACCTGGTTTTGTGAACCAGAATCACGATCCAACCATACCGTGTTCATTGATAAGGAATCCTTGCCTACCGGAATACATATTCCCAGATTTTGACAGAGTTCACTAACCGACTGCACTGTATTGAAGAGTTTTGCATCTTCATTATCCTGTCCACAGGCGGCCATCCAGTTTGCAGAGAAGACTATATCTTCCAGCTGCAGGATTCTTGCTGCGGCGATGTTTGTGATGGCCTCACCAATGGCCATGCGTCCGGAAGCGGGGGCATCGATTAAAGCTATGGGAGCTCGTTCGCCAATCGCCATGGCTTCTCCTGTATAGGCATCAAAGGAGCTGGATGTGATGGCGCAATCTGCAACCGGTGTTTGCCAGGGGCCGACCATTTGATCTCGGGCAACCAGACCAGAGATAGAACGATCACCAATGGTTATAAGAAAGTGTTTGTCTGCCACGGCAGGTAAATGCAGAATACGGTGGACCGCTTCTTTTATATCCAGGCCTTCGGTTTTGAATTCATCATAAGTTTGCGTCTTGGTTTGAACGTTTCTCTGTATCCCGGGCATCTTGCCGAGTAAAACTGACAAGGGTAAATCAACAGCCTTGTTGTTAAATAATTCATCATTCAAAGTCAGATGTTGTTCTTTGATGGCTGTACCGAGAATCGCAAAGGGTGCTCGCTCACGTTGGCAAAGATGGCTGAAGTGTTCAACGGATTCAGGTGCTACGGCAAGGACATAACGTTCCTGGGACTCGTTGCACCAGACTGCCATGGGTGACATCCCCGGTTCATCATTGGGGATCTTGCGTAATTCAAAAGTAGCGCCCATGGCACTGTCATTAACCAGTTCAGGAAGTGCATTTGACAGGCCCCCTGCACCGACGTCATGTATCGAGATAATCGGGTTTGCCTCATTCAATGCCCAACAGGCATCAATGACTTCCTGACAGCGACGCTCCATCTCCGGGTTATCTCTTTGTACGGAAGCAAAATCAAGGTTTTCTTCGCTTTCGCCTGAGGCCATTGATGACGCAGCACCTCCTCCCAGGCCAATAAGCATGGCGGGCCCACCAAGAACAATGATTTTTGCACCGGCTGGAATACACCCTTTCTCAACATGTGACTCCCGGATCATGCCGTAACCGCCAGCGAGCATAATGGGCTTGTGGTAGCCACGAATGATGTTATTTTCTTTTTGTTCATAGCTGCGGAAGTAGCCAGCGAGTGCAGGACGACCAAATTCATTATTGAATGATGCCGCACCGACAGGACCTTCCAGCATAATATCCAGGGCAGAGACTATGCGATCAGGTTTGCCATAATCGACTTCCCAGGCCTGATGAAAATCAGGGATCTTGAGATTTGATACAGAAAAACCGCTCAGGCCTGCCTTTGGTTTTGCACCACGACCTGTCGCCGCCTCATCCCTGATTTCACCACCGGAACCCGTCGATGCCCCGGCGTAAGGAGAGATGGCTGTGGGATGGTTATGTGTTTCTACCTTCATCAAAAGATGAACGTCTTCCTCGCGCACATGATATTGGTGTGATTCCGGATCAGGAAAAAATCTGGATGCGGAATAACCTGTAGTGACAGCAGAATTATCACTGTATGCAGATAATACCTTGCCAGGATTTTTCTTGTGAGTTTGTCGAATCATGTCAAACAGAGAGTCGTCCTGGTGCTTGCCATCGATGATCCATGCGGAATTGAATATTTTATGGCGGCAATGTTCGGAGTTGGCCTGGGCAAACATCATCAGTTCAACATCGGTTGGATTGCGACCAAGTTCTTTGAAACTATTCAGCAAATAATCAATTTCCAGTGCCGAGAGTGCCAGTCCCATTTCACTATTTGCCTGCTCCAGCGCTTCTTTACCTGATGCCAATAGATCGATTGTCTGCAGAGGGGCTGCGTCTGCAGTCTGAAAAAGTATTTCAGCTTGTTCGGTGTTCGCCATTACTGCTTCTGTCATACGATCATGAAGTAATGGTTTTATCAGTTCGATATCCGCATCGCTGATTTGTAAATTCTCAGCAGCAAATACTCGCCAACCAATACCTCTTTCTACGCGCAGGATATTATCCATGCCACAGTTGTGAAGGATGTCAGTTGCTTTACTTGACCAGGGTGAAATAGTGCCAGGTCTGGGTGTTACCAGAATGAAGGCCGCTCTTGTTTCATCTTTCTGCTCAGGGTCTTCTTCACCGGTGCCCAGCAGAATAGTGTTCAGTTGTGTGATCTCTCGGCTCCCGAGTTCGCTCCGAGAGTGAATGAAATGAATAAACTGGCAATCCACGTGCGTAATGCCAGGCACTTTCTGTTTTAAGGCAGGAAGTAACTTGTTAATTCTAAATTCAGAAAGCGCGGTTTTGCCGCGGAGAATATGCATCTGGTTCGAAATGATCAAAAGCTAATTTAATAAAAATAATATCAGTGTAGTGATGTGTTATTTTATTTCATCTACCTTGATCAATACAGTGCGTACTTCCTGTCCGCGAACATTGGCAGATGAAAAATTTTGACGTCCTTCTCGATTAAAGCTTTGCACAATACCTCCTAATTCCATCCATTCACCCAACCTGCCAGTAACAGTGGTTTCTAACCCTTGTACATTTGTCGCAGCGTGACGGCCTGGCTTTATGCTGGATAATTCGGTTGCGGCCAGAAGCGTCACCTGATCCCCATTGAGCCTTGGTAAAACATAAAAGCCCGAACTTACATTGTGGTAATCGGTTGATTGATTCACAACAACGCCATTTCTAGTGATAATGGTGTTGGACGAATTGACTGGAATAGATTGTCCCTGACTGATATAAGCTGGCTGTCCTTCCAGGGCCTGGATCTTAAAAGTATTTCTGTCATCAGCGCGTGAACTGCCACTTAATGTTCGATAGCGGATGTTGGAATCTTTGTCACCAGCCGAGATGGACAAACCCTCATTTGAGTGATCACGCACGGTTCTGATCTGTACATCGCCAGAGGAATATGTTCCGCTGAGTGAATCTTCCCGGAACTGGCTATCGCCAGCGACATCTTGTTTGACGGTGATCATTAATCTTCTCGGTGCATGATCAATTTGTTTGAGAACCTGTTTGATTTCAGCAAGGTTGGAAGGCGTGGTCTTGATAATCAGCTGGTTATTCATCCCTGTGACTGTTCCACCTGGGGCGACCAGCGGACGAATAATCTGGATCACATCATCAACCATGCGTTTTTGCAGGGGTATCACTTCCAACTGCATATTTTCCGCCAGGGCTATTTGTGGAAGCAGTAAAGCAAAGCTAAAGATCAGTTTATAGAAGCTTTTCATACCCACCTTGTTACAGCATTACTTTTCTGAAATTAGGATCGGGGGTTGCCTGTTCCCACATCTCTTCAAAATGATTGAGAAATTCAGCAGATTTGCGGCGGTCTTTAAAGTTTGCTGTACCTTCAAAGCGCTCGTCATTCATCCTGTGTATATAGCCCATCGCATCCGCCACCATCAGGCATTCATTATATTCATAAAATAATGGATGTGCTTTTCGTATCTCGATAAAGGAGCTTAATCTGCCAGATATATCGAGCAAGCGATGTCCGCGTTTTACGATGGTGACTGGATCAAAGACTATAATCCGAATTTGGGCACGTCGCTGACGAAGTACGAGATATTTTACTGCATCGGCAAACTCTTCGGTATCAAATACCAGTGGATCCAGTTCTCGGCTAATGATATCCAGACTTCTATGACATTGTTTTGCCATATGATTGATGACCAGGATATTTTCATTGCGTTTCCCAAGCTGTAAGACCCTGTCTGTTTCACCCAATCGATAGTCTTCAATATCATGCATATGTGTTGCCCTTTTAATATCTCTTCATATTTGTCTGATTACCTGGATGAAAAAGATTTTGCCTGCTCTGAGGCGTTGCCGATATAAGTAGCCGGCGTTAGCTTTAATAGTCTGTCTTTCTCTGCTCCAGGAATATCCAGAGAACTAATAAAATTGTGAAGTATTTCTGCATTAATAGACTGGCCCCGTGTGAGTTCCTTCAATTTCTCATAAGGTTTTTCAATAGCGTATCGACGCATGACTGTTTGCACCGGTTCAGCCAGTACTTCCCAGGCATTGTTCAGGTCATTTGCCATCACACCAGGATTTGTTTCAAGTTTGGATATGCCCTTCAAGCAGGATTTGTAGGCAAGTAATGCGTAAGCAATGCCGGTACCATTATTACGAATGGTCGTTGAGTCAGTTAAATCTCTTTGCCAACGCGAAACAGGTAGCTTTTCAGCCAGGTGATTCAACAGGCAATTTGAAAGCCCCAGGTTTCCCTCTGCATTTTCAAAATCAATGGGGTTGACCTTATGTGGCATGGTTGACGATCCGATTTCTCCAGCGATAGTTTTCTGTTTGAAATAGCCTAGTGAGATATAGCCCCAGATGTCTCGACAAAAATCGACCAGAATAGTATTGAATCTGCTCATGGCCTGGAAATATTCAGCCATATAATCATGTGACTCAATTTGTGTGGTGTGGGGGTTCCACTGCAGTCCCAGGCCTTCGACAAAGCTTTTTGAAAAAGTGGGCCAGTCGACATCCGGATAGGCAGATAAATGGGCATTGAAATTACCTACGGCACCATTGGCCTTGCCGATGAAATCAATTTCATCGAGTTGAGTTAACTGGCGATTCAGGCGGTGCGCAAATACGCCCATTTCTTTTCCCAGGGTCGTGGGTGATGCCGTTTGCCCATGGGTCCTTGCCAACATGGCTTGATCCGCATATTTCACAGTCAATACCGTGATGGCATTAATGATGTCCATCAATACTGGTCGCATGACGGTATCATGGCTTTCCTTGAGCATCAGCGCATGACTCAGATTATTAATGTCTTCCGAGGTACAGGCAAAATGAATGAACTCAGATACCTTTTCCAGTTCTTCATTTCCTGCAATTTTTTCTTTTATAAAATATTCAACAGCCTTGACATCATGGTTGGTAGTACTTTCGATGTCTTTAATGCGTAAGGCATCTGTTACCGAGAAGTTATCGGTTATGTTATTCAGCAGGGTATTTGCTTCATCAGAGAGCGCCGGTACTTCCTCTATATCATTCTGAACTGCGAGGGTCTGTAACCAGCGGATCTCAACCAGAACACGAAAACGCATCAGGCCGAACTCACTGAATATGGGTTTTAGTTCAGCAGTTTTATCACCATAACGGCCATCGAGCGGTGAAATTGCAGTCAGCGTGGACAAGTTCATGTGTAATTTCCTATTGGCTTTCTGGATCGAACATTTTTCGAAGTTATATTCTAAACTTTTTGTTGTTTATGGGCACGGATTTGCTTGCATGTTATGAATATTTTCAATTTCGCGTAAAACATCTTTTGGCAGGCTGAGTTTCAGACTCTCGATATTTGATCTTAACTGGCTCATATCCGTAGCACCGATGATATTACTGGTCAGGAATGGGCGAGAATTGACGAAAGCCAGCGCCATTTGCGCAGGATCCAGTCCACTGGCCTTAGCAAGATTGACATAGGCCTCCGTACAGGCGATTCCATTTTCATTGTTATAGCGGGAGAACCGTTCAAACAGGGTTATTCTCGCACCTTCAGGTTTGGCACCGTTCAGATATTTTCCACTCAACACGCCAAAGGCCAAAGGCGAATAGGCCAGTAAGCTAACATCCTCACGGTGTGTAAATTCTGACAGACCAATTTCGAAACTACGGTTTAATAGATTATAAGGGTTTTGTATAGAAACAATTCTTGGAAAGTTCTCCTGGGTTGATACTCGCAAATATTCACAGGTGCCCCAGGCTGTTTCATTGGAAATACCAATCTGTCGTATCTTGCCTTTTTGCACCAGATCATTCAGCACACCGAGGGTCTCTTCAATCGGCACACCATCTTTTTCGGGTGCATGATAGTAGTCCAGTTTGCCAAAATAATTGGTATCTCGTTCCGGCCAGTGCAACTGGTAAAGATCAAGATAATCTGTTTGTAATCTTTTCAAACTGGCATTCAAGGCAGCTTCAATGTTTTTCCGATCCAGTTTAGATTCACCATTTCTGAGATAAGGTATCCAGTCTGCAGAGGCACAAACTTTAGACGCAATAATTAATTTATCACGGTCTTTGCGTTTACTTAACCAGTTACCCAAACAGGTTTCTGTTTTGCCCTGCGTTTCTTCCATGGGTGCGACGGGATAAAGTTCTGCGGTATCAATAAAGTTGATCCCCGCATCAATAGCGTAATCCAGTTGCTCAAAGGCTTCGGCTTCGGTGTTTTGTTCACCCCAGGTCATGGTGCCGAGACAGAGCAAGCTTACTTCAATATCCGTACGACCAAGTCGTCTATATTCCATTTATGCTTCCTTATACCCAAGATACTTGAAGATGCAGTATCCATAGCACGACACTTTTTGTCCATGACTACGTTGCTTGAGCTTGAAATATTGACATATTTCTGCACTCAAGCGCCTTGTCATAAACAAAAATTAACGCACCCTGAACACTACATCTTCAAGCATCTTGGGTATGTAATTTCAGACAAAAGATAGCGCATATGATACCTTAAAAATTATGCAAACATTGACACTAACGAAACCCGATGACATGCATTTGCATCTAAGAGAGGGTGATGCGATGCGTGATGTTCTGGCTGATTCTGCCAGACAGTTTACTCGCGCGATCATCATGCCTAACCTCAAGTCACCGGTAGTCTCAACCGAACAGGCATTGGCGTATCGGCGGGACATTCTTCAAAGCTTGCCTGAAGATATTCAGGCAAGTGGTGGGTTTGAACCACTGATGACGCTCTATTTGACTGAGAAAATGACCAGGGATGAAATCAGCAAGGCGAAAGAAAGTGCTTTTGTTCATGCCGTAAAATATTATCCTGCAGGTGCAACCACAAATTCAGAGAATGGCGTGAGCGCTATCGAAAATGTGTATCCAGTGCTGGAAGCAATGGCAGAACAGAATCTTCCTTTGCTGGTGCATGGTGAAGTGACCGATGCAGATGTGGATATTTTTGATCGGGAAGCAATCTTTATTGAAAAGATATTGTCGCCGTTGATGGATAATATTCCTGAATTACGAATAGTCTTTGAACATGTCACTACCAAAGATGCCGTTGATTTTGTCAAACAGGGTTCTGATAAGTTAGCTGCGACAATCACGCCACAGCATCTTTTATTAAATCGTAATGCACTGTTTGCCGGTGGCTTTCGCCCACACCATTATTGTTTGCCTGTGTTAAAGGCAGAAAAACATCGACGTGCCGTTGTCGATGCTGCGAACAGCGGCAATCCAAAATTCTTTTTAGGTACAGACAGCGCACCACATGCAAGAGCAGCAAAAGAATCAGCCTGTGGTTGCGCCGGGATTTATTCTGCACATAATGCTATTGAACTTTATGCGGAAGTTTTCGAAGAGAAAGATGGTCTGGACAAACTTGAAGGTTTTGCCAGCCACTATGGTGCGGATTTTTATGGTCTACCAAGAAATGAAGGCAGCATTACCCTGGAAAAAAATCAATGGCAGATACCTGATTCCCTGCCTTTCGGTGAATTAGAAGTTATTCCATTTCGTGCAGGAGAGCATTGTCAGTGGAAGATCATATAATAATTCCCCCGAATCAAGTTGGCTTGAACGATGTTACCGAAATTCAAAAAGAAATTGCCAGCGGTCGATTTCGGGGTTATTACCCGGTCGCAGTCGATGTAGAGACTGGCGGATTTAATGCAGCGACCGATGCCCTGCTTGAAGTGGCAGCAACGACATTCTCAATTGATGAAAATGGCATCTGGTCAATGGATGAATGTTTATCAAGGCATGTTGAACCATTCGTGGGGGCCAACATGGATCCGGCGGCACTGGAATTTACGGGAATCAACCCTGAACATCCTTTTCGAAAACAGATCGCTGTACCAGAGAAGGAAGCGCTTCAGGATATATTTAAAATGGTGCGTAAAAGGATGAAGGCCTATGGTTGTAAACGAGCCATACTTGTAGGTCATAATCCTTCTTTCGATCTCGGTTTTGTTAATGCAGCAGTGGCAAGATCCGGCATAAAAAGAAGCCCTTTCCATCCCTTTAGCACTTTTGACACAGCAACTCTGGGTGGGCTGGCCTATGGTCAGACCGTATTGTCTCGAGCCGTCATTGCTGCAGGTATCCCCTGGGATCACGAACAGGCACATTCGGCGCGTTACGATACCGAAAAAACCGCTGAACTATTCTGTAATATTGTCAATCAATGGAAAATTCCGAATGGGTAAGGGCGGTGGGATCTGATAGAATAGCCATGCTGATACTCAACAAACATACTAATAGACTAATTTACTTATGCTAGAAGATGACAGCACTATAGATTCTCAGGGCTTATTCGAGCTGGGTCTGCTTCAGGGTCTTGATGTTTCTGTAGCCAAAGAACACCTGTATCACGCGGAGCATCATCTGCTGCCAAAAGGTGAGATATTACTCTCTCCTCGTTCCAGTAATAACAATCTGTACATTGTCCTGAGCGGTTTATTGTCCGTGCATCTGGGTTCACCGGATTCTGACCTGATTGCAACAATCAATGTTGGTGAATGTGCAGGAGAGATGTCACTGTTTGATGAAGGTGCTCCTTCTGCCTATGTGGTTGCTGCCGATGATTGCAGAATTTTGAAAATGACTGGAGAAACTGTATGGGACATGATCGATCATTGCGAAGGTTTTGCCAGGAATTTTCTTTATTTAACAGCAAGTCGCATGCGCACCAGCAATCGCACCATGTCAAACAGTCTCAGGATCCAGCAACACTTTGAAAGCAGGGCCAATATTGATTCATTAACACGATTGCATAATCGTCGCTGGATTGATCAATATCTACCGCAGGCATTCGAAACCTGTATCGCAGGGGAAGTGCCAATCTGTCTGATGATGGTTGATATTGATTATTTCAAAAAATATAACGATGATAATGGACACCTGGCGGGAGATGCATGTTTAAAAGCAGTCGCTGAGGCCATAAGAATCAGTATTCGTCCAAGCGATCTGTTAGGCAGGTATGGTGGTGAGGAATTTGTTATCTTACTGCCTGATACGAATCTGGATGCCAGTGAAATTGTAGCAAACAGGATCAAGGATGAGGTAGAAAAAACAGAGATCAAAGGCAGTAAGCTTGAAACACTGCCTTCCGTGACGATCTCTACCGGTGTCTCTGTGGGCAGGCCGGGATCATTCTATGATGACCTTTTCAAATCCGTTGATACTGCACTCTATAAGGCCAAAGAGAGTGGTGGAAATTGTATTTGTTATGAGGATTAGCTTTCATTCCACCAGGTAGTAGATGGGCCATTTACTGGTTTTTTTTCAAAATGGTTTTGCCTTTAATCTGAAATGAGAAAAATTTACTTCGGTGACTTTCGGATTTATGTTATCGAGCATATTAAAGCCATTGAGGCACAAAATCCCGAGCATCAATCTACAGAGTGGTTTCTTTTAAGGTATCTTGGAAAGATAGCAAAAAATTCAAACCCACCAACAACTCCCGGCAGGGTAGAAGGAAGCATGCGGGGATTGATTCGGTTTTATGTTGATACGATTGATGAAAATTCAGAGTTGGGTGACAGATGTATAAAAATTTACGCCGAATACAGGAAGACCTTGCGTATTAGCCATGAAAATTAATCAGCAGGATTAATCTTTGCTTCTTTCTCCAGATTGATAATTATGGCGCGCGTCATCTTCAGCATTATTCTCTTGATTTGATACGGGCCTATCACCGGAGGAACAAAAAAATCTGGCACCATCTCGATATCCAGTTTTATTTTTGTAACTGGAGAAATCTTGTTTGAATCTATTTCCTTGATTTCCCAACGCATCCACCCAGCTTGAAAATCACTTTTTTCAGGAATGATACGGGAAAATAAAATTCCATTTTCTATGAAATGGAACGTCTGGACGTGTCTGGTGTTGTAGCACAGAAATAATACGCATATTTCGGTAAGCATATTTACCGTGGTTCGTTCATTTTCCTGTGTGTCCAACAACTTGCTTTCTTTCAGGTAAGGATTGATTAAAGGAAGGTTTTCGAAGTCTGTAATAATTCTTATAACGCTATCGATGTCCGCATCCACAGTCGCATTAATATGCATGTGATAGACATTCTTCATTTTTTTGATCTCGATGGTCTTTATATCTGCACTTGAGGAGGTGCCCGGGAACAGGGCCAGAGATACTAATATTAATTCTGAAAAATACTTAATCATTAATCGATCCAGTGTCTGGGTAAGCAAAATGTTTCTCAAATAACCTGGCGTCATCAAAGTGGCGTCGACCTACAAAGGCTATTGCATGGTGTCCCCATTGTCTCATGGCCCCCGGGCTTGGGATCCCCATGGGCCAGAACAGGTAGCGTTCATTGCGCTGGCTGCTTTTTATAATTCCATCCTGGCCGAATAAACTGCGGTAATTTCCGTTATCCAGTTTTAATGAACGCAGTTCTCTACTGTTCGCATACTGATAATTTATGGCCTGTGCTACGGGGAAAGATTCGAAATAAATACGTTCAATATAGTGGGAACCATGTGTAATACGCAGGATGGGCCTGAGGCTAGATTGAAAATCTAATGGGCCTTGCGGAACAAGCACAGGTTCATCGGTAGTTCGAGCTGACTTTAATATAGACGCATTCTTCGTTGGGAATACAAGATAGTAACACCCGCAGTTATGCATTGTGTCGTACAGCCAGGGCTCGCCATTGGGCAGCAGAGTCACGCGCCAGGTAATGCCATCCAGGTGGCCTCCAAGTAAATCAAAAGTTGATGTTTTAGGTCGTGAAGGAAACCAGATCGTATAGTTCAGTTGTAATAAAATATTATTGTTCATACGCGTGTATGAAACATGCCGATATACTTTTGGTGAATGAACATTTATTTCTGCACGGCCATTGTTGTCCCATGCCACAGACCCGATTTGATCATCATCAGAGACGATATCTATCTCAAAGATGGGTGCAAAACTGTCAAACAGTTTCATTTTATCCTCATCAACGGGTTCAGGAATGGCCAATACGTTACTGGATGAACGGCTTATGATTTTTGCAACCTGCAATGATGTCAGCTGTGCTGATTCCAGTGGTGGGGTATATTGAATCAGGTTACCGGACACGGGTAATTTGTTTAGCGGTAATTCATAAATACGCCGGGTTTCTTTATGCCATCGGTTGATTCCGGAACGGAATATCATGGCAGTGATGGGATAAAGTCCAATCAGTCGTTGCCATGTATTGTACTCATCAGGTGTTGTCGCCTTAGACTTTAAATTTTCCCGTTCGTCTGCATCGTCAAGCCTGGCTACAATCAAAATATTCGAGCAATATTGCAAAGCTTCATAGACACTCATTCCTGAATGATTAATTTGATAGGCCAGTTTTGCCAATTCGTTGCTGGTTGGATGCGTTAAATTGGCGAGTTCGACCCGCCATCCATCCAGTCCCAGGGCCAGCAAATGATCTACCCAGAGGTCGAAGGACTGTCTGTACAGCTGCTCATGGCGGAAACTTGAAAGAAAACGATTTGTACGCAGATAGGGGTAATCGGGGATCCGACTGGCCTCGGCATCTATAACATTTGCTGTTCTTATGCTTGCTTCTGTGTCTGAGATAAAAGATGTGCAGGTCTGCACTTCATTGAAACCGGATCCCGATTCATCTTGATAAATGGGTTGGTGTAGAGTTGTGCATGCACCAAGGAGGATACTTAGAAGCAGGATTGATGATAATTTGCAATTCATCAAAAGACCTTTTATTCATGGATATTGGACGATTTCTGCAGGGAAACCAGTCATTCATATTTCTCGGTATGAATCTTTTCTTGCCACTCTCGTGATTTGCTTAACACACTTTTTTCTTCAATGCTCGTAAGTTCTCGGTTTTTCATAAGTTGTCTGCCTGCGACCCAGACGTCAGTAACCTGATTGCGGTTTGCTGCATAGACGATGTGTGAGACAGGATCATAAAGTGGTTGAGATTCGATGCTATCAAGATCAATGGCGATGACGTCAGCAGCCTTGCCTTTTATTAGCGAGCCGGTGATGTGATCAATGCCCAGTGCCTTTGCCCCGTTAATGGTCGCCATCGCTAATGCCTGATGGGCGGGCAAGACACTGCTATTGCCAGTAGTGCCTTTTGCCAACAATGCCGCCGTGCGCATTTCCCCGAGCATATCCAGATCATTGTTACTGGCGGCCCCATCGGTGCCCAGTGCGACGTTGATGTTCCCTTGTAACAAATCACTGACAGGACAAAAACCACTGGCCAATTTTAGATTTGATTCCGGACAGTGGACTACATGTACGCCTTGAGTACTCAGCAATTCTATTTCATCTTTCGGAAGTTGTGTCGTATGTACGGCAATCAAACGCGGACTGAGTAATCCAAGTTTATGTAGCCGCTGGATGGAACGCTGACCATGCTGATCTTCACTTTGACTGACCTCATCTGCCGTTTCATGAATATGCATATGTACGGGGATATCAAGTTCTTCAGCCAATATATTGATACGTTGCAGAGGCTCATCTGAAACGGTATAGGGGGCATGAGGTGCAAAGGCGGTATGGATATGGGAGTTATGTCGATATTTATCGTGTACCTGTTCACCCTTGAGCAGATATTCATCGGCATCTTTTGCCCATGCCGTTGGGAAATCGATTAGGATCAAGCCAATCACGGCGCGGATGCCAGTTTCAACGGCAACTTCCGCAGCCTGATCCGGGAAGAAATACATATCATTGAAGCAGGTGGTGCCACCGCGAATCATTTCCGCAATGGCATGTCTGGTGCCGTCATTAACGAATTCAGCACCGATCCATTTTTGCTCTGCTGGCCAGATGTGTTGATTAAGCCATTCCATCAGGGGCAGATCATCAGCCAGACCACGGAACAGGGTCATTGCCGCATGCGTATGGCAGTTAATCAGCCCCGGCATCACAGCATGGTTTTCAAGCTGATGTTCTTTAGCCGCCGTATATTTATTCTTTGCCTTTTCGGTTGGTAAGATGGCAATTATCTTGCCATCATTGATGGCAAGGGAGTGGTGTTCCAGTATATTGTTCTGCGGATGGTTATTTGTAGCATCTACCGGAATAATCCAGCGTGCATTGATCAGCGTATCGATATTCATCCTGCTACCATAGTCTATGATCCAGGTTGTGAATTGTACGGAAAAAAACTTAACAAAAGAACTTAACAAAAGAACTTAAGGGGAGATTTTAATTGTCGTCGAAACAGGTAGCAGAATATATCGCAGCAGGAAAACGTGACATTTTATGCCCGGTTGAATGGGCATCTGCAGGTGTGGATCTTATCGATCAGCGCCTTTTGCCACATGAATTCAAGGTCAATCATTATGCTGACGTTGGTAAGCTGTCGGAGGCGATTACCGATATGGTTGTTCGAGGTGCCCCTGCGATCGGTATTACAGCGGCATATGGGGTCGTGCTCGCAGCCAGACAGGCCTATGCTCAATCTGGAGATAAGTGGCGAGAAAAGATTGAAGATAGTCTTGTTTTACTGATGGCGAGTAGACCAACGGCGGTTAATCTGCAATGGGCAATCGACAGGATGAGGGGTTTATTTGCTTCGATTCAGGGCGATCCAGAACCTGTACTGTTGGCTGAAGCGATAGCCATTCATGATGAGGATATCGCGGCCAATATTCATATGGGTGAGCTGGGGGCAGGCTTGATTGAAGATGAATGTCAGGTACTGACTCACTGCAACGCAGGTGCATTGGCGACTGGTGGCTATGGAACTGCCCTGGGTGTGATTAGAACCGCACATAAACAGGGCAAGATAGCCTCAGTTTATGCCTGTGAAACACGGCCCTGGTTACAGGGGGCGAGATTAACAGCATGGGAGTTACAGCAGGATAATATTCCAACCACACTTTTGACGGACAGTGCTGCCTGTCATCTGTACAGTCAGGGGAATATCAAATGGGTTATTGTCGGTGCCGACAGGATCGCAGCAAATGGTGATGTTTGTAATAAAATTGGAACCTATACGCATGCAGTTACAGCAAGACATCATCATGTTCGAGTGATGGTGGTTGCACCGACTTCAACATTCGATCTTAATACCAGGAGTGGGCAAGAGATCCCTATTGAACAGAGGGCAAAAGAAGAAATTCTAAATTATTCAGGCGTAAAGATCGCACCAGACAATGTTTCAGCATGGAATCCTGCCTTTGATGTGACACCTGCCGATTTGATCGATGTTATCGTCACTGAAAAGGGCATAATCAAAGCTCCAAATTCCGATAATGTACGACGTGCCATGCTCTAAATAATTGAAACGGTACGATGTGCCATGCTTTAAAATTCTTCTCGACAAGACTTGCCATGCACTAAACAATTAACGATGGTAAAAGACGCTATTTGATTGAAAATAATCTGTTTTTACAGCACTTTTTTCTACAGAGAACAGGCCTGATGTGGTAAAATTTCGACCTTTGTGAATGAGGGAAACAGAGGGTCGATTATTTCTTAATTAAGCCCTGAATTTGTATGAATGAAAGTGAAATAGTTGGTTCCGTAAACCCCGTCAATATTGAAGACGAAATGAAGCAATCCTACATGGAATACGCCATGAGCGTGATTGTAGGAAGGGCTTTACCAGATGTCCGTGATGGTCTGAAACCTGTACATCGTCGTATCTTGTATGCCATGAATGTGATGGGCAATGACTGGAATAAAGCCTACAAAAAATCAGCCCGTATCGTTGGTGATGTGATCGGTAAATACCATCCTCATGGTGACACTGCAGTGTACGACACCATGGTACGAATGGCACAACCATTTTCGCTACGTTATATGCTGGTCGATGGTCAGGGAAACTTTGGCTCAGTCGATGGCGATTCTCCCGCTGCCATGCGTTACACAGAAGTGCGTATGACACGTATTGCCCATGAATTACTGGAAGATCTGGATAAGGAAACGGTTGATTTCGTCCCGAATTATGATGGCTCTGAGCATGAACCTACAGTTCTTCCTGCACGTATTCCTAATTTACTCGTCAACGGTTCCAGTGGTATCGCGGTTGGTATGGCGACCAATATCCCACCACACAATTTGACTGAAATTATTGGTGCCACTATTGCGCTGATGGGCAATGATGAAATGACCATTGCAGAACTTATGCAGTTTATTCCCGGGCCAGACTTTCCAACGGCCGGGTTTATTAATGGTTCCAAAGGTATTCGTGAGGCCTACGAAACTGGTCGTGGCAAGATTTATATGCGCGCACGTACCCATATTGAGTCTGATGATGAAAAGGGCCGACACAGTATCATCGTTACAGAACTGCCTTACCAGGTAAACAAGGCACGCTTGATGGAAAAGATCGCTGAACTGGTGAAGGATAAAAAGATCAGTGGCATTAAAGAATTGCGTGATGAATCCGATAAGGATGGCATGCGTATGGTCATCGATCTGCGTAGAGGTGAAGTGCCTGAGGTATTAATCAATAATCTTTACCAACATACACAGATGCAAAATGTGTTTGGTATCAATATCGTTGCCTTGAAGGAGGGTCAACCAAGGCTGTTGAATCTAAAACAGTTGTTAGAAGCCTTTATACGTCATCGCCGGGAGATCGTTACTCGTCGAACACGTTATGACCTGCGTAAATCAAGGGCACGTGCGCACATTCTGGAAGGTCTGGCTGTGTCGCTGGCGAACATCGATCCTGTCATTGCCTTGATCAAGGCCTCAGCCACACCCGCCGAGGCCAAGCAGGCATTGTTGAAACCTGTCTGGGAATCGGGAATCGTAGTGAAAATGCTGGAGAAAGCAGATGCAGATGCCTCACGACCAGAAGATTTGGCAGATGGCTTTGGTCTGGTCGAAGGTGGTTACCGATTATCTGAAATCCAGGCGCAGGCAATACTGGATCTGAAATTACAAAGACTGACCGGACTGGAACAGGAAAAGATCGTCAAGGAATATGGTGAAATCCTGGAAGCGATTATTGATTTACTGGACATCCTGTCTCGACCAGAACGGCTGATGCAGGTTATCAGGGAAGAGCTTGAAGATATTCGAGATCGTTATGGTGATGAACGACGCACCGAAATACTTGAAGACCAACTTGATTTGAGTATGGAGGATCTGATCACCGAAGAAGATGTGGTGGTGACACTTTCTCATGCGGGTTACGCAAAATCCCAACCGATCGATACCTATCGTTCGCAACGTCGTGGTGGCAAGGGTAAATCCGCAACGAATATGAAGGATGAAGATTTCATTGACAAGTTATTTATTGCCAGCACCCATGATACCTTGTTGTGTTTTTCCAGTAAGGGAAAACTGTATTGGCTGAAGGTTTATCAACTCCCCCAGGCCAGTCGTGCCGCGCGTGGCCAACCAATCGTCAATCTATTGCAATTGGAAGATGGCGAACGAATCAATGCCGTATTACCCATACGTGAATTTGTTGAAGATAAGTTTATCTTTATGGCGACAGCCGATGGCACAGTCAAAAAATGTAAGCTAACAGATTTTGCACGACCAAGACCCAGTGGATTAAGGGCGATTGAACTGGTTGATGGTAATCAGTTGATCGGTGTTGAAGTTACCGATGGCGACCATGACATTATGTTGTTCAGTAATGCGGGCAAAGCGGTAAGATTTAAAGAAACTGCAGTGAGGGCCATGGGTAGAACAGCTAGAGGTGTTCGTGGTATTCGATTGGCTAAGGGCCAGAAAGTGAATTCACTCATCATTGTTGAGTCAGATGAAAGCTCGGTGTTGACGGTGACGGAAAATGGTTTTGGCAAGCGAACTGCAATCACAGATTATGCAGTTAAAGGACGAGGTGGTCTGGGTGTTATCTCGATTCAAACCACGGAACGCAACGGCAATGTGGTTGGTGCTGTTGCTGTTGATGAGGATGACGAGATCATGTTGATTAGTGATCAGGGTACTTTGATTCGTACCCCGGTTAATGATGTTTCTGTACTGGGAAGAAATACACAGGGTGTGACCCTGGTTAAACTTGGAGGTGAAGAACAACTGGCAAGCCTGGAACGCATTGTTGAGTACAAAGATCCGGAAGGTGTTCCATTTGATGAAGTAGCCAATGAAGAATTAACCAAGGAACAAATAACAGAACAAGGCACAGCAGAAGAATAAAAAAATGAAACAAAAGGTCAACACATTGAAAGCTGTAGACAGCAAAGAGAGTTATTCGGGACTGGTATATAATTTTGGTGCAGGGCGCGCGATGTTGCCAAGAGCAGTCATGCAACTTGCCAGGGCGGAATTTCTCGATTGGCATGGTGCTGGAATGTCAGTGATGGAAATGAGTCATCGTGGTGATGAGTTTAGGTCTATTGCTGCACAGATAGAGGCAGATTTTCGTGAGGTACTGGCAATCCCTGAAAATTATAAAGTGCTTTTTTTACAGGGAGGCGCCAGTAGCCAGTTCGCCATGGTACCCCTGAATCTGCTTGCGGGTAAAAATACAGCTGACTATTTCCATACCGGTATCTGGTCTGGTAAGGCGCTTAAAGAAGCTGAGCGATTCTGTAAGGTCAATGTCATTGCTGATAAAAATAACACGATGCTAACAGTGCCAGAAGCAGAAACATGGTCACTTGATCCAGATGCGGCTTATGTCTATTACACTGATAATGAAACCATCAGTGGTATCCAGTTCCCTGCTATCCCGGAGGTAGGTGATGTTCCACTGGTGTCGGATATGACATCAAATCTGTTATCAAGGCCACTGGATGTGTCTCGCTATGGCGTCATTTTCGCAGGCGCACAAAAAAACATTGGTCCATCAGGAATGGTGGTTGTTATTGTTCGCGAAGATCTGCTAGGTCTCGCACCGAAACATATCCCAAGCATGTATGACTATGCTACCCAGGCAAAAAATGACTCTATGTATAATACGCCGCCGACTTATAGTTGGTACATGGCCGGGCTGGTATTGAAGTGGGTCAAGGAACAGGGGGGGGGTACAGGCCATGGAAAGAATGAGCCATGCACGTTCCAATAGCCTGTATCAGGCGATTGATGAATCTGATTTTTATAACAATCCAGTTGCAGCAAGATATCGCTCCAGGATGAACATACCGTTTACACTGATTGACGATTCACTCAACGAAAAATTTTCCAGTGAGGCAAAAGATCATGGACTGGTTGTGCTGGACGGTCATCGCAGTGTCGGTGGCATGCGTGCCAATATGTACAATGCAATGCCCGAAGAGGGCGTTGATGCCCTGATTACCTTTATGCGGGAATTTGAGCGCACAAATGGCTGAAGATTTAACATTAGACGAACTAAGAACACAGATTGATGAAATTGACTCAGGCTTACTTGAGTTGATTAGTCAACGTGCGCGCATGGCAACGGAGGTTGCTCGTGTCAAAAGCGAACAATCGGACGATAATGGTTTTTATCGGCCAGAGCGTGAAGCACAGGTGTTAAGAAAAATTATAGATCGAAATCCCGGGCCCTTATCTGAAGAAGAGATAGCGCGATTATTCCGCGAAATCATGTCGGCTTGTCTGGCACTGGAGCAAAAACTGGATATTGCTTTTCTGGGGCCTGAAGGGACTTTCACGCAAGCTGCGGCATTGAAACACTTTGGTCACTCAGTAAAAACCACGGCTATGGGGAGTATTGACCAGGTATTTCGAGAAGTAGAATCTGGTGCCTGTCAATACGGTGTTGTTCCCGTCGAAAACTCTATAGAAGGTGTCGTCAATCACACACTTGATATGTTGGTAAACTCAAATCTGATGATCTGTGGTGAAGTTGAGTTACGTATTCATCATCATTTACTGAGTAATGAAGAATCAGTTGAAGGGATTACCAAAGTGTATTCACATCAACAGTCATTAGCGCAATGTCGAGCCTGGCTGGATACACATTTACTAAAAGCGGAAAGAGTTTCCGTGAGTAGTAATGCTGAGGCTGCACGCCTTGCAGCTGGCGAAGAACATGCCGCGGCGATTGCAGGAGAATCTGCTGCCGAACTCTACAAGTTGTCCGTGTTGATAAAAAATATTGAAAATGAAGCCGACAATACCACCCGATTTCTGGTGCTGGGTCAGCACGAGACATTACCGAGTGATAACGATAAAACCTCCTTACTTTTTACAGCACCGAATAAACCCGGGGCCTTGCAGGAAATGCTCGCCTGTTTTTCAGATAATGGTGTAAGTCTGACTCGTATTGAATCACGGCCATCACGTAAGGGCATGTGGGAATACGTCTTCTTTGTCGATATCGAGGGTCATGCACAGGAAGCTACCGTGGCTCTGGCACTGGACAAGCTGAATGGTCGTGCTTCAATGCTTAAGTTATTAGGCTCATATCCACGCGCTGTATTATGACACCCTGGATCCAGGTTTAAAGGGCAGGCTAAGAGACAAATGACGTGTGATTTGATCAAGCTGGCAACACCTGGTGTCGCTGGTCTACTCCCTTATCAGCCAGGCAAACCTGTGGAAGAACTGGAGCGAGAGCTGGGTATTAGCAATATTATCAAGCTGGCTTCAAATGAAAATCCACTGGGCCCAGGCGTGAAAGCAAAACAGGCAATATCATCTACATCGGAATTGTCCAGATATCCAGATGGCAATGCCCATGACCTGAAAAATGCCTTGGCAAACCAGCATGGCGTCAATACAGATCAGATCACCATCGGCAATGGCTCAAATGAAATTCTTGAACTCATTACCAGGGCAACCACAGGATCACAGCATGAAGTCATTTTTTCAGAACATGCCTTTGCAGTATATCCCCTGGTAACACAGGCAGTCGGCGCAAAGGCCATTGTCGTGCCTGCAAAAAACCGGGGGCATGATCTTTCTGCAATGCAGGCAGCTATCAATGAAAATACACGTCTTATGTTTGTTGCTAATCCAAATAATCCAACCGGTACCTGGCTGGATACGCAAACATTAAGAACATTACTTGAGTCCTGCCCTGAACATATGTTGGTGGTGGTGGATGAAGCCTATTTCGAATACGTTAGTGAAGATGATTATCCCGATTGCATTCAATGGGTGAGTGAATTTCCTAATCTGTTGGTAACTCGTACCTTCTCCAAGGCATTTGGTCTTGCTGGACTGAGAATTGGTTATGGTATTTCACATTGTGACATTGCCGACCTGATGAACCGGGTCAGGCAACCTTTTAATGTGAACAGTCTGGCCCTGTCTGCCGCTGAAGCAGCATTGGGAGATAATGAGCATCTACAACAAAGCATCAGCCTGAATCGAGCAGGGATGAAACAGCTAACAAGGGCCTTTGATGACATGAATCTGCAATATATTCCCTCGGTTGGGAATTTTATCTGTGTCGATATGGAATCAACAGCTCAGACCGGGATGGAAATATATAATAAATTACTACATCAAGGTGTCATAGTCAGGCCTGTTGAAAATTATGGGTTGCCAAATCACCTACGGGTTACTGTTGGCCTCAAACAAGAGAATGAAAAATTTATCAGGGCATTGGAGTCAATATTATCAGCTATGGATGTAGATGCATGACAGAAAATCTTATAGCCAGGCGATTAGCAATTTTGGGTGTAGGTTTAATTGGTGGCTCACTTGCGCGCGCATTAAAAAATGCTAATGCGGTAACGACTGTTGTTGGTTACGGACGAGACGAAAATAATCTTAAAAAAGCCGTGCAACTGGGTGTGATAGATAACTACAGTCTGGATATTGAGGAAGTCGTGACTGGTGCCGATATTGTCGTACTGGCAACACCATTATCCACTGCCGACACATTGTTTTCAGCAATGTCAGGTGCGCTGAAGAACACAGCTATCATCACCGATGTTGGTAGTGCCAAGGGCTCGATTGTTAAATCCGCAAGAGAAAACCTGGCTGATTCATTTACACGTTTTGTTCCCGGACATCCGATTGCAGGGAAAGAAGAGAGTGGTGTCGAGGCCTCATTCGCAGAATTATTTGATGCACATCGCGTTATTCTTACCCCTGTTGCCGAGACAGATCCGCAAGCTCTAGATTTGATCACTGATATGTGGAAACTGACCGGAGCAGAAGTGGTGAACCTGGATGTTGAACATCATGACACTATCCTCGCCGCAACCAGCCATTTACCCCATATGCTTGCCTATGCCCTGGTAGATTGTCTATCCAGGATGCAGGAACGGGATGAGATATTTGAGTTTGCCGCCGGTGGTTTTGCAGATTTTACTCGAATAGCCTCGAGCCACCCGCGTATGTGGCATGACATCTGTTTTTCAAATCGCGAACAACTTCTGAACGTTATGGACCAATTTGATCAGCATCTGAATAAAATTAGAGATGCCATCAAGAATGATGACAGTGATGCCTTATTAGAACTATTCGAAAGGGCCAAGACTTCAAGAGATAACTTCACTGAGCAGCGAAAGAAGAGAAATGATTCTCCTGAATGAATGTACAGGAATTATGTGTACGATGAAGCGCAGGCAAAAAATCAGTATTCTTATTTGTACAAAACATGATTAATTACTGTATTTCACCCGGTGGAAAATTAAGTGGTCGATTTTCTGTGCCCGGTGATAAATCTATCTCACATCGCGCCTTGATGTTATCTGCAATTGCAGAAGGTCAAAGTCGTATCACAGGCTTTCTTGACGGCGAAGATACATTGGCAACCATGGCAGCATTCAGGGCGATGGGGGTCGAAATTCAACACAGCCCGGACCATGAAGTAATTGTCGATGGCGTTGGTATGCAAGGTCTTTCAACACCGGCAACAGCACTGAATCTGGGCAATTCCGGTACCTCGGTTCGCTTACTTTCTGGTTTACTCGCCGGACTTGGAATTGAATGCGAATTGGTGGGTGATGAATCATTGATGTCCCGGCCGATGCGCAGGATTGTTGAGCCACTACAAAAAATGCATGCATCGATTACATGCTCTGGGGAAGGCACGCTACCAATACATATAAAGGGTGGTGCCAGTTTAACAGCTATAGATTTTGAAATGCCGGTGGCCAGTGCACAACTGAAATCAAGCATATTATTAGCGGCCTTGAGCGCAGACGGCAGGACTTGTATCCATGAGGCTGTCGCAACGCGTGATCATACTGAGCGAATGCTCAAACAATTTGCCTATCAGCTTGAGTGTGAAGGAAGCACAATCACTCTTACAGGTGGTGGGGTTTTGAAAGCTGCAAGTATTGCAATTCCTGCAGATATCTCCTCGGCGGCTTTTTTTATCGCGGGGGCCTGCATCGCAGATAAATCAGATATTATTATTGAAAATGTCGGTATTAACCCAAACAGAGATGCTGTAATTCATATATTAAAAGCGATGGGTGCCGATATCACCTTGCTGGATAAAAAAGTCATCAGTGGCGAGCCTGTTGCTGATATCCGGGTGAAATCATCTGCATTACATGGTATCGATATACCGGAATCATTAGTCCCTGGTGCGATAGATGAATTTCCTGTCATTATGGTGGCTGCTGCATGCGCAAAAGGCAAAACCAGGCTCACTGGCGCAGGAGAATTACGTGTTAAGGAAAGCGACAGGATCGCTGCCATTGCCGATGGCCTGCAAAGATTAGGTATCGGCGTTGATGAACAGCCTGATGGCATGACAGTGACAGGTGGCAAGATGGCAGGCGGTGAGATTAATAGTTTCACTGATCACAGGATTGCCATGGCGTTTGCCATTGCAGGTTTGAATGCCTCCGCGCCCATCACGGTTAAAGACTGCACTAATGTGGAAACTTCTTTTCCCGGTTTTGTTGATGTTGCGAAGATTGCCGGTCTTGATCTGGTGGTTGAGGAACAGGGTTAAATGTCTGATATTCCGGTTATTGCTGTTGATGGCCCCAGTGGCACCGGGAAAGGGACGATCTGCAGCCATTTGGCAAATTGGTTGGGTTGGCATCTGCTTGATAGTGGTGCCCTGTACAGGGTCGTTGCAGTAGCAGCTGAAAAATACCAACTTGAACCGAAACATGAGTCAGCCATTGCTGATATTGCAGGCTCACTGGATGTCGTGTTTCAGCAGCCCCAGCCGGGAAAGGATTTAACGGTCATCTTCGAAGGAGACGATATTACCCGGAAAATAAGGACAGAAGAATGCGGTAATTCAGCATCACAGTTTGCCGTCCTGCCTCAGGTCAGGTCTGCACTATTAGACAGACAGAGGCAATTTCAACAAACTCCCGGCCTGGTTGCCGATGGGCGGGATATGGGAACGGTCGTTTTTAGCGATGCACCTTTGAAAATTTACCTCGTAGCCTCTGCTGAAGAACGTGCCAAAAGACGCTATAAGCAGTTGAAGCAGAAAGGGTTTAATGTTAATCTCCCGCGCCTCGCGGCTGAGATAGCCGAGAGAGATACAAGGGATAGTCAGAGAACTATATCACCACTGAAGCCTGCAGACGATGCCATCGTAGTCGACACGACAACAATGGATATTTCAGAGGTTATAAAAAAGATAGAAAACCTGGTCCAGGAAACCCTGCCAGATGCCTATTCTACATGATTATGGCCAACATCAGGATAATGGTGTTGATAAATCAGTGTGTTAAGTCGTTCTCGGGCTAATTTTATTAACTAACCGTTATGCAGTGCCGCAGCAATGCAATTGCATAATCGTACCAGGCTCTGATGTGTCAGAATTGAACAAGTCAGAACTGGAATAGAGGTAATTATTCTTCATGAGTGAAAGTTTCGCCGAACTTTTTGAACAAAGTCAAATAGAGGCCAAAATGCGCCCGGGTTCCATCGTCAGTGCCACGGTGGTCGAAATCAATCAGGATACTGTCGTCGTCAACGCAGGTCTCAAGTCCGAAGGACTCATTCCCGATTTCACAATTCTTTGATGAGAAGGGTGAGGTTGAAGTAAGTATTGGAGATGAAGTAGACGTTTCTCTGGATGCGGTAGAGGATGGTTTTGGTGAAACAAGGCTGTCACGCGAGAAAGCCAAACGCCTGATGGCCTGGACAAGCCTGGAAAAGGCCCATGAAGCAGATGAAATTGTCACAGGTATTATTTCCGAAAGAGTTAAAGGTGGTTTCACTGTCGATATAGATAAGGTCAGGGCATTTTTACCTGGTTCGCTTATCGATGTACGTCCAGTAAAAGACACCAGTTATCTTGAAGGCAAGCCGCTGGAATTCAAGGTAATTAAAATCGACCAACGCAGAAACAACGTGGTTGTTTCACGTCGTGCAGTCGTCGAAACAGAAAATACAGTTGACCGCGCAGAATTACTTGAATCTCTACAGGAAGGTGCCGTTGTTAAGGGCATAGTCAAAAACACAACAGATTATGGTGCATTCCTTGATTTGGGTGGTATTGATGGATTACTTCATATCACAGATATGGCCTGGAAAAGAGTTAAAAACCCAAGTGAGATAGTCACCGTTGGTGATGAAATTGAAGTCAAGGTGCTGAAATTTGATCGCGAACGTAATCGTGTTTCACTTGGCCTGAAACAAATGGGCGATGATCCATGGGGTGATTTAAACAAACGTTATCCTGAAGGTGCGCGTCTACGTGGAAAGGTAACCAATCTTGCAGACTACGGTTGTTTTGTAGAGCTTGAAGAGGGTGTGGAAGGGCTGGTTCACGTCTCTGAAATGGACTGGACGAACAAGAACGTACATCCATCAAAACTGGTGCAAATCGGTGAAGAAGTGGATGTTGTCATACTCGATATTGATGCTGAAAGACGTCGTATCTCGCTTGGCATGAAACAGTGTCAGCCTAACCCATGGGAGCAATTTGCTGCAACCCATAACAAGGGTGACAGGGTTGTTGGTACGATTAAATCCATTACTGATTTTGGAATTTTTATCGGTCTTGACGGTGACATAGATGGCCTGGTTCATCTTTCGGACATCACCTGGTCAGGTACTGGCGAAGAGTTTATTCATCAATATAGTAAAGGTGATGAACTGGAAACAGTCGTGCTTGCAGTGGATGCAGAAAGAGAACGTATCTCACTGGGCGTCAAACAAATGGAAAAAGACCCATTCTCGAATTATGTCGCAGAAAATCCAAAAGGCACCATTGTTAAAGGTATTGTAGAAATCGTTGAGATGAGAAGCGTGGTTTTGAATTTGACAGAAGGTGTTGAGGGATATATGCGATCCTCAGAAATTTCTATAGAAGGGAAAATAGATGACGCGCGTACCGCAGTGAAAGTAGGCGATACAATGGAGGTTAAAATCACTGCAATTGATCGTAAAAAACGTTCAATTAATGTTTCCGTTAGAGCCAAAGAAACAGACGATGAAGCAACTGCTGTGGAAGAATATGGTTCCAGTGCTGATGGCTCAGGAAGAAGTACACTGGGTGATTTATTGAAGGAACATCTAGATAAATAACAAATAAACTGTGTTCCTACAGTAGAAGTAGGGGCACATTTGATGTAAACTGTTGAAATTGTTAAGGAACATGGGGGCCAGATAATCACATTGTGTTGTCTGGTGTTATAACAAGAACCGTCTTGTACTGACAGTGAGATAAATGATGACAAAATCAGAACTCATAGAAGCGCTTGCTAGAAGACAAACTCAATTAGCCTATCGGGATGTTGAGTTAGCCGTGAAGACGATACTAGAACACATGGCAACGACTCTTTCCAATGGCGAAAGGATAGAAATTCGGGGATTTGGCAGTTTCGCCCTGCACTATCGTCCACCACGTGTGGGTAGAAACCCTAAATCAGGCGAAGCTGTATCTCTTCCGGCCAAGCACGTACCTCATTTTAAACCAGGTAAAGAGTTACGTGAAAGAGTCGACAAGAAGGCAACCACCGAAGTCTAGGAGTCTGTCCGACAATATTTCCTCGCTTTTTTAATACTCCGCAACAGCGGGCTATTGTATTCCAAGTATTCTCTGCTTATTGTTGTCGTTCCGATTCAGATATAAGAAGAGAGTAATATGTCACAATCGATTAAAAAATATTTTTCTATCATCCTGTTTTTGTTGATATTCGTCGTATCACTGGTGTTTTTTTTAAAGAATAACCAAATGATCACCTTTAATTACCTCATTGCCAGCCAGGAACTATCCCTCTCATTTTTATTGTTCATTTCGCTAAGTCTTGGTGCATTACTGGGTGTTCTGGCCTGGGTACCAAAAATATTCAGTTTGAAACATAGAATTAGCAGACTGCAAAAACAGGTGAAACTTACTGAAAAGGAGCTCAATAATCTCAGGGTCATGCCAATGAAGGATACGCCCTGATGGAGATAGTTTGATGGAAATAACCTGGATGACAATCATCTGGTTACTACCAGTCGCCGGGTTTGGCGGATGGTTATATGGAAGACGTAGTAATGCAACTCCAGGGACCTCCAGTCAGGGTGGGTTGCACCCTGAGTATTTTAAAGGTCTGAATTATGTTCTGAATGAGCAACCAGACAAGGCCATTGAAGTCTTCGTCAAAATGCTGGAAGTAGATAGTGAAACAATAGAAACACATCTTGCTCTGGGCAATCTGTTCCGGCGTCGTGGTGAAGTTGATCGTGCAATTCGTATCCATCAAAATTTGATTGCCAGACCCAATCTGGATCGGGAACAACGAGCATTAGCATTGCTTGAACTTGGTATGGATTACATGAAATCCGGTTTGCTGGATCGTGCCGAGAATTTATTCAGCGAGCTAATCGAAACAGGGTTCTATACAGTAGCTGCATTGACTGAGTTACTGGATATCTATCAACAGGAAAAAGACTGGGAAAATGCAATCAAGACAGCCCGTCGACTGGAGTTATCCTCATCCCGTTCCTTGAATGAAATGATTGCCCAGTTCTATTGTGAACAGGCATGTGAATTACTGATCCATGGGCAATATAGAAGCGCGCGGGAGCTGCTGAAAAAAGCAATTAATATTGATGAGAGTTGTGTCCGAGCAAGTTTGATTGAAGCGGACATGCTTAAACAAGAAGGTAAGTACAAGCAGGCTATACGACTCTATAAACGCGTTGAGAAACAGGATCCTGAGTATATCCCGGAAGCTGTTTCCCCGATGCTTGAATGTTACCGGGAACTGGAAAAATTGATTGAATTCAGAAGTTATTTACACGCGGTGGTTGATACACACGGAGGCATCACACCGACGATAATGCTCACTGAACTTATTGCGGAGCAGGATGGTAAAGAAGAGGCAATGAAATACATTACCGTTGAGCTGAAGAAAAGACCTACCGTGCGAGGCGTGGATCGATTGATCGAATATGCCCTGATACCGGCGCACGGCAAGGCAAAGGAGGATTTGATGACGATCAAGGATCTGACCGGCAAATTACTTGAGGACCGAACAATTTATAAATGTAATCACTGTGGTTATGATGTCAAATCATTGCATTGGCAATGCCCGGGCTGTAAAAACTGGAATACTGTAAAACCTATCCATGGTCTGGAAGGGGAATAGAAGTTGAGTAACTCACGTATCATTGTACCTCTGGATTTCAATACAGCTGAGCAGGCTTTGCTACTAGTTGAAAAACTGCAGCCTGATTTATGTCGACTGAAAGTAGGTAAAGAACTATTCACAAAAGCAGGTCCGGTACTTGTCGAGAAACTGATTGGCAAAGGCTTTGATATATTCCTTGATCTTAAATTTCACGATATCCCGACAACGGTAGCGAAGGCATGCGCAGTTGCTGCAGATTTGGGTGTGTGGATGCTTAATATGCACGCAAGTGGTGGCTCTGAAATGATGTCGCTGGCCAGAGAAGAAATTGAGAAAAAATCACATCGTCCACTATTGGTTGGCGTGACCATACTTACCAGCATGAACCAGGAAGCACTATCAGAACTTGGCATTCAGTGTTCCGTTGAAGAGCAGGTAATGCGGTTGGCACAGTTAACGTCTGATGCCGGTCTTGACGGGGTGGTGTGTTCTGCACATGAAGTGAAGATGTTACGGGATAATCTGGACAAGGAATTTAAACTGGTGACACCGGGTATTCGACCGGGTGGTTCAAACAACGATGATCAGAAGCGTGTGATGACACCGGGGCAGGCCATCAATGCCGGCAGCGATTATCTGGTCATCGGCCGACCCATCACGCAGGCAGCAGATCCAATACAGGCACTAAAAGATATTAGTGAAGAAATCAGTGCCGCAAGTTAGCCCTTAATGCCAGACAATAATCGCGTAAGTGCATTCCAGCCTGAATGCTCATTCAAGGCGGGCGAAAAAAGCTTCTGGGGCAGACTTTATGGCAGTGCCAGGGCACTGGCAATTAGTCAGTTAGTCAGGGCAGCACAAGCTCCTGTCATTATCATGACGAGAGACTCACTCTCGGCAAGCAGATTGACGGAAGAACTTCGTTTTTATCTTGACGAGTGTGAAGCCAATAACCTGCTGTCTTTCCCTGATTGGGAGACATTACCTTATGACCTGTTCTCACCCTATCAGGATATTATCTCGGAAAGGCTGGCAACGCTGACCAGTTTACCAGACCTGAAAAAAGGCATTCTGATTGTGCCGGTGACGACACTGATGCATCGCCTGATGCCTAAACAGTTCCTGTTATCGCATAGCCTGAACCTGAAAAACGGACAGCAACTCAATGTTGATGCGTTCAGAAAACAGTTGAATGAAAGTGGCTATGCATTTAGCACACAGGTCATAGAACATGGCGACGTGGCAATCCGTGGTTCCCTGATTGATTTGTACCCTATGGGCGCAGACAAACCCTATCGGATAGATTTACTGGATGATGAAATAGACAGCATCCGGACATTCGATCCTGAAACCCAGCGCTCATTGAAACAGGTCGAGGACATAAAAATATTACCGGCCAGGGAAGTGGCATTGATTGATGAAGGGATCGCCAGGTTCAGATCATCCTGGCGCTCGCGTTTTGAAGGCAATCCAAATCAGTCTCCTGTGTATCGGGATGTCAGTCAGGGACTTGCACCTGCTGGTATCGAATATTATTTGCCATTGTTTTATGAAGAGACCAATACCCTGTTCGATTATTTACCTGATGAGTGCATTACCATTTTTGATGAAGATGCCATCGATACTGCAGAATCATTCTGGCAAGACATCGAAACGCGTTATGAGCAAACACGACATGATGTAGAACGTCCGGTATTGCCACCAAGAGAGATGTTTCTTAATCCTTCTGATTTGTTAAGCAGAACCAGAATCTATCATCAGATCCATGTCACGCACAGGGAACAACCGGAGCGTGCCGGAACAAGTAACTACAATACAACACTGCCGGCAAGTCTAATGATTGATGCTCGTTCTGCAGATCCATTATCGCTATTCAAACGATTCGTCGGTGATTTTGATGGGAGAATATTACTCGTTGCAGAATCAGCAGGGAGGAGAGAAACACTACTGGATTTGTTCCAGCAACATGATATCAAACCTGTGCAATTTAATAACTGGTCTGAATTTATACAGGGACAAGAGCTTCTGGGTTTGACTGTTGCGCCTCTGGAACAGGGGGCCCAATTGGAAAACCCCAGAATTGCCCTGATCAGTGAAGGGCAATTGTTTGGTGAACGCGTGATGCAGCGTCGTTTACGTAAACGTAAGCAGCAAGATTCAGAAAACATCATTCGTAACCTGACGGAGCTGACCCTGGGTGCACCTGTGGTGCATGAGGATCATGGTGTTGGTCGCTACCGGGGATTGATCGCCCTGGATGTAGGAGACATGCCAGCCGAGTTCATTTATATCGAATATGCAGAGGGCGATAAACTCTATGTGCCGGTTTCCGCTCTTGATCTGATCAGTCGTTTTACCGGAATAGATCCAGAACATGCACCGTTGCATCGTTTAGGCAGTGGGCAGTGGGAAAAGGCCAAGCGTAAGGCCGCCAAACGCGTACATGACGTAGCGGCTGAATTGTTGGAACTGCATGCACAACGAGCAGCACGTCCCGGCTTCAAATTTGAACTTGATGAAAATGCCTACCGTGCCTTTGTACAAACATTTCCCTTTGAAGAAACACCGGGGCAAATGGATGCGATCATGGCGGTGATTGATGATATGACTGAGGGTAAACCCATGGATCGCCTGGTCTGTGGTGATGCTGGTTTTGGTAAAACGGAAGTGGCCATGCGCGCATCGTTTATTGCAGTACAGAATGGCAAACAGGTCTCCATCCTGGTGCCAACAACGTTACTGGCACAGCAGCATTATCAAAATTTTAAAGACAGGTTTGCCGACTGGCCTGTGCATGTCGAATTATTATCTCGATTCCGCACAGGCAAGCAACAAAATATAGTCCTGAAAGGTCTTGCAGACGGCACTGTTGATATTGTTATAGGCACGCACAAATTAATCCAGGGGAACATAGAATTTGCCCGACTGGGTTTATTAATTATCGATGAAGAACACCGCTTTGGTGTGAGACAGAAGGAAAAATTCAAAGCCATTCGGGCAGAGATTGATGTGTTGACACTCACGGCAACGCCCATACCACGAACACTGAATATGGCGCTTGCCGATTTGCGTGAATTTTCAATCATTGCCACACCGCCAGCAAAACGGCTGGCAGTTAAGACCTTTGTACGCGAGTGGAATGATGCCCTGTTGAAAGAGGCGCTACTGCGGGAAATCAAACGTGGTGGTCAGGTGTATGTGTTACATAATAAAGTAGAAACCATAGAAAAAATGGCCAGGCAGGTCGAAGCACTACTGCCAGAAGCCTCGGTCAGGTGGGCACATGGTCAAATGCCTGAGAAAGAACTTGAGCAGGTGATGCTGGATTTCTATCATCGGCGTTTCAATGTTCTGGTGTGTACCACCATTATTGAAACAGGCATCGATGTGCCGAGTGCAAATACCATTATCATCAATCGTGCCGACAGGTTTGGATTAGCGCAACTCTATCAGTTAAGGGGCAGGGTTGGGCGCTCACATCACCGGGCTTATGCCTATTTAATTGTGCCAGAACGGAAGCAGATGACAGCGGATGCAATAAAGAGACTTGAGGCCATAGAGGCTCTGGAAGAGCTGGGTGTCGGTTTTACCCTGGCGACACATGATCTTGAAATTCGTGGGGCAGGTGAAATTTTAGGTGAAGGACAGAGTGGGCAGATCCAGGAAATAGGTTATGGACTGTACATGGATCTGCTTGACCGTGCAGTGACGGCACTTAAATCAGGCAAACAACCTGAACTCGATAGACCACTGGATCATGGTGTCGAGGTTGATCTACATATTCCGGCACTGATCCCCGAGGATTATTTACCAGACGTACATATGCGCCTCATTATGTATAAGCGAATCGCCAGTGTTGAGGATAAAGAGGCATTAAGGGAGCTTCAGGTTGAGATGATCGATCGTTTCGGTTTATTGCCTGAATATGCCAGGAATCTTTTCCGGATTGCAGAGTTAAAATTACTGGTGAATCCGTTGGGCATCCGTAAGGTAGATCTGGGTCCTCACGGCGGCAGGTTGCAGTTTAACGAGAACAATAATGTCGATCCGATGAAGATTATTTCATTAATACAGAACAATCCATTTACCTATAAACTGGATGGGCAGGATAAATTACGAATTAATGAAGAGTTGCCGGAACCTGATGACAGGTTCACAATACTGACCAATCTTATTGCAGATATTTCAAACAAGAATGCAGCATAATCATTTATGAATGCCACATGAAAAAATTATTAATCGGCAGTCTTCTTTTATTGTTTAGCAATCTGGCATATGCCAAATGGTATCAGGTGGAAATGGTCGTGTTCGAGCGCCTGATGGCTGATACCAGCGGTGAATTGTGGAATTCTGATGATATGCCGGATTATAGTGCTAGCGTAGAACTGGTTATCGAAGCTGAAGGATCTAATGCGTTTAAAATCTTGCCATCAAGCAGATACAAGCTTGGCGGTGTAAACAAGGTACTTAAATTATCCAGTAGCTATCGTCCTGTATATCACGTTGCCTGGCAACAACCAGAGCTGACAAAATCCAGAGCAAAAAAGGTTCACATCAAGAACCCGGAGGCAAAGATAAACGGCACAGTAAATTTAAGAGGAGGTCATCTTCTTCATCTGGATCTGGATCTCTCTTACTTTGTTGATCTATATACGGAGTCAGTCACTTCATTTACAGAAGAAAACATATCTGTAGCAGGCGAACATGTGGAAGAAATAGAAGTTGATGAAGAAATCATTATGAGCGGCACCTATGCACAAATGAAGGAAACCCGGAGAATCAAACTGAATGAATTACATTATTTCGATCATCCTTTGTTTGGGGTGATCATGCGGGTGACGCGTCTGGCAGTAGAGTGAGGAATCAATACGGCCTAGGAAGTCTTAATAAATTTTTCAAGTACCAACTTTATCTTTCCTATCCCCTCTTCAAGATGCTTTTCAATCATGGCCATGGTGATTTCATCATCTGATTTCCCCGCCGCCCAATTAACCACGAGGGCAAGGCATACATAATTAATATCCAGTTCGCGGGCAAGAGCCGCTTCTGGCATTCCAGTCATACCGACGATATCGCAGCCATCTTTTTCCAGTTTATTAATCTCTGCAGCAGTTTCCAGTCTGGGGCCCTGTGTGGCGGCATAAATACCGCCGATAAATACATTTAAATCTGAAATAACAGGGCTGCTCGTTAGTTGTTCTCTTAAGTCAACACTGTATGGCTTGGTAAAATCGATATGAGTGACTTCGTCTAGCTCATCTTCAAAAAAGGTATGATTTCTACCATAGGTATAATCAATAATTTGTTCAGGAATCACGATCCTGCCAGGACGCATCTCTGATGTAATGCCACCGACAGCATTGACGGCAATAATATTTTCTACGCCACTTTCCTTGAGTGCGTGAATATTGGCCCGGTAATTTATCTTGTGTGGTGAGATGGCATGTGGGTTACCGTGACGTGGTAAGAAAATAATTTCCTGATCCCCAAGGCGCCCAAAGTTCAAGGCACTGGAGGGACTGCCATACGGCGTATCGACTTCTCTGGTCCCGGTGATCTCGACACCTGTCAGTGAAGTCAGACCTGTGCCGCCAATGATTGCAATCTTGTTCATAAACCCTTTACTGCGTAGATGCCCGGAGCATTGCGTAAGTATTCCTTGTAGTCCATACCGTAACCAAAGACATAGCGGTCAGGAACAGTGAGCCCGGTGAAATCAGCTTTTTCAAAACTTCGTTCCCGGTTTAATTGCTTATCTGCCAGTACGGCGGTCTGGATTGTTTTGGCCTGGTTTCTTTCACATTCTTCAACCATTGCCTCCAGGGTCCTTCCTTCGTCGAGAATATCATCGACTATTAATACATGTCTGTCTTGCAGGGAGAGTGTTGGTTTTCTAATCCAGTGCAATGTGCCGCCATTTGTATCCCCCTGATAGCGGGTCGCGTGTACGTATTCTACCTGTAATGGAAAGTCCAGAAGAGGAAGCAATTTTCCTGTGGGGACCACGCCACCGATCATCAGACAGAGGATAATGGGGTTTTTGTCCGCGAGCACCAGGGTGATATCTTCAGCCATCCTTTCGATGGCTGCTTCAACCTCTGCAGACGTGTAGATCAAATCAGCTTCTGACTGAATACGTTTGATTTCAGCCGTATTCATAGCAGACACATGGAATTTTACATAAACAGGGGTTTTTTCTCATTTTGTTCTCTTTAATTAGTAAATCCAGTCAGGGTCTCGGACAGTGGATAAACAAGTATTCTGGCCATTCATGATTAGTAGCGGCAGAAAAGTGCCTGATAATACATTGAAAATCAACCAATTATTCCAGAAAGTTTAAAGACCGAGTGTATCAGTTAGGGATTTTTTCACTAAATCGGCCACTAAATCGGTCACTGAATGGATGACAATAAGAAAATCCCGATAACCCTAATATTAACAATGCATTAAGGGCCATTATTTGCTACTCTGTCGGGCGATTCGAACAGACGATCCTGCGTAAAAATGCCAAAAAGAGTCATTGCCACGCGAATAAACAGGATCTGACAGAAACATAATAATTATTCTAGCGAGATGAGCACCATGTTTACCAAAGATATGAAAGTTGCCGGTTATGATGAAGAACTCTGGAAAGTGATGGACGCTGAGCGCGTCCGTCAGGAAGAGCACATTGAGTTGATTGCATCAGAAAATATGACAAGTCCACGTGTAATGGAATGTCAGGGTTCTTATTTAACAAACAAATATGCTGAAGGCTATCCAGGCAAGCGCTATTACGGTGGTTGTGAATACGTTGATGTTGCTGAGCAATTAGCCATCGATCGTGCCAAAGAATTGTTTGGTGCTGATTGGGTAAATGTACAACCACATTCTGGCTCACAGGCCAACGGTGCCGTTTTTCTGGCATTGATCAATCCGGGCGATCACGTCATGGGTATGAGTCTGGCACATGGGGGTCATTTAACCCATGGTGCATCAGTGAACGTATCAGGCCGAAATTATAATGCTGTCCAGTATGGTCTGGATGACAAAGGTTATATTGATTACAACCAGGCCGAAGAACTGGCACTGGAACACAAGCCAAAGCTGATCGTTACAGGTTTTTCTGCTTATTCAAGAATTGTTGATTGGGAACGTTTCCGCGAAATTTCTGACAAGGTGGGGGCAATAATGATGGCGGATATTGCCCACGTTGCGGGTCTTATTGCCGTAGGTGAGTACCCAAGTCCGGTACAGATTGCTGATGTGACAACATCTACAACACACAAAACATTACGTGGTCCACGTTCGGGCATCATCATGGGTAAGGCCAATGATGATATTGAGAAGAAGATCAACTTCATGGTATTTCCTGCATATCAGGGCGGCCCACACATGCATACCATCGCCGGGAAAGCCGTTGCCTTTAAAGAATGTCTGGAACCTGATTTCAAGACCTATATCCAGCAGGTTAAGAAGAATGCGGTTGCTATGGCTGATACCTTTGTCGAGCGTGGTCTAAAAATTGTTTCCGGCGGTACAGACAATCATCTGTTTCTGGTGGATATGATTGAAAAGGGACTGACAGGCAAGGAAGTTGATGCGGCCATGGGCCGTGCCAATATCACCTGTAACAAGAATTCAGTTCCAAACGATCCACAATCACCATTTGTCACCAGTGGTATCCGTATCGGCACACCATCAATCACGACTCGTGGTTTTGATGAAGCTGATTGCAAGAATGTTGCTAACTGGATTTGTGACATTATGGATAATATGGGCGATGATTCAGTCATTGAACGTGTGAAGAAAGACGTACTGGCACTTTGCAAAAGCAGGCCACTTTACGAAAATTAATTCGTTAAAAACGTAGTTCAGGCTTGCAGGGGATCGTTTACGATCCCCTGCATCGTTAGAAAAGGGTTAAACATAAATCAGTTGAAGAAGGAGGGTATGTGAATGCGATGTCCGTTTTGTTCTGACATGGATACGCGTGTCATTGATTCCCGTCTGGTTGGTGAAGGTGATCAAGTTCGACGCCGACGTGAATGTACAAAATGTACAGAACGTTTTACAACCTATGAATCTGCTGAATTAAACTTACCCAGGATATTGAAATCCGATGGCCGACGTGAGCCCTTCAGGGAAGACAAACTTCGTGGCGGTATTCTAAGGGCCATCGAAAAACGTCCTGTGCCAATGGATAAAGTTGAAGTGGCTATTGCACAAATCAAGCATAAGCTCAGGACTGAAGGTGAACGGGAAGTCAATTCACGCAAACTCGGTGACTGGGTGATGGAACAGTTACGAACACTTGATCAAGTTGCCTATGTCCGTTTCGCATCAGTCTACAGAAGTTTCGAAGATGTACGTGCATTTCTGGAAGAGATAGAAAAGCTGGAAAATGATTTGCCACCGGAAATAAAAGTAAGTCAGCTTGATCTATTAAAGTCTGATGGTGATGAGAGTTGATGTGGACAGCCTCAGACCACCAACATATGTCTCGTGCTTTACAATTAGCGTGGCGTGGTCTTTATAGTACCGATCCAAATCCCCGTGTAGGTTGTGTCATTGTCAAAGATGATGTGGTTCTGTCGGAAGGATGGCACCAAAAGGCCGGGCAGGCCCATGCAGAAATCGAGGCCCTGAGAAATGCCATGGAAAACAACGCATCAGGGAGCCTCTCAGGGGCGACATGCTATGTGACATTGGAGCCATGTGCACATCATGGACGTACACCGCCCTGTACTGAATCCTTGATCAGTGCCGGTATCAAGAAAGTCATAGCCGCAACCATCGATCCAAACCCACTTGTTGCAGGTAAGGGTCTACAGCAGTTGAAAGAAGCCGGTATTGAAACGGCAAGTGGTTTGATGCAAGCCCAGGCGGCTGAATTAAACCCTGGTTTCGAAATGCGTATGCAACAAGGACGCCCATTTGTTCGATGTAAACTGGCGATGAGTCTGGATGGTAAAACAGCGCTGCACAATGGCGAGAGTAAATGGATAAGTAGCTTAAAATCGAGAATGGATGTGCAGAAACTACGTGCACGTAGCTCCGCCATCATGACAGGGATTGGAACGGTTATTGCCGATGATCCGTCAATGAATGTTCGGTTATCTGAATCATCGGAGTGGGCTAAAAATGGTAGACAACCATTGAGAGTGATACTTGACTCTGAACTTGCGATATCATCGGAAGCAAAAATATTAAATGGTACAGGTAAGGCAATTATTTTTCATCAATCGGATAATAAATACAGAATAGAAAAACTTGAAAATAAAGGGGCGATGCTCGTCACTGTAGAAGCAGCAAGAGGCAGCGCTTTTTTAAAGCAGGTACTGAATTATCTGGCAACAGAAAAAGAGATTAATGAGATTCTTCTGGAGTCAGGCTCAACTTTGGCAGGTGAAATGTTACAGGCAGGTTTTATTGACGAGTTGATCATCTACATTGCGCCGGCCTTGTTCGGGCAGGATGCAAAAAGCCTGTTTCAGTTGCCGGTGATTGAAGATATGTCAGATCGTATTTCCCTGGATATTTCTGATGTCAGGTCTATTGGCAAAGACATCAGGATCAAAGCAACAGTAAATAGATAACAATATTATGTTCACTGGAATTATAGAAGCCATTGGTAAGATAGAATTGATTGAAGTCAATGGTTCTGACAAAAGATTCGTCATCACATCTGACTCTCTGGACCTGTCAGATGTTCGAACCGGTGATAGCATCAGCGTCAATGGTGTCTGTCTGACGGTTGTGGATTTACAGGAAAAAGGTTTTTCTACTGATGTCTCTGTTGAAACATTGTCGTGCACAACATTCAATGAGCTTGTTGCAGGTGATCAGCTTAATCTGGAAAAAGCATTGCAACTTTCATCGCGACTCAGTGGACATATGGTCAGTGGTCACATTGATGGCAAGGGAATTATTCAGAAGAAGTGTGCAGATGCAAGATCGGAACGTTTTGAAATAAAATTTCCTGCCGAGCTTGGAAAGTACATTTGTAAAAAAGGATCGATCTGTATCGACGGGGTCAGTTTGACAATCAATGATGTCGAAGAATCAACATTCTCTATCAATATCATTCCACACACACTCAAAGAAACAATATTTTCTGAATATACTGAAGGCAGGCAAGTCAATCTTGAGGTTGATATCGTAGCCCGTTATATGGAATCACTGATGACGGATAAACACTAGGCTGCTAAAGCTTGGCAAAGAAACTGTGTCATAATGAGAAAGTTCGGCTACATATATTCTGGTATGGATTTTAATGTTACTTAATACAGCAACAGAACTGATTGAAGACATTCGTGATGGCAAGATCATTATCTTAATGGATGATGAGAACCGCGAAAATGAAGGTGATCTTGTTATTGCAGCATCTGCTGTGCAAGCAGACGATGTCAATTTTATGGCACGTTACGGCAGGGGCCTGATATGCCTGACCTTGACGCGTGAACATTGTAAAACATTGAATCTGCCGTTGATGGCAGGAAATAGTTATTCAAACTATAGCACTAACTTTACCGTATCTATTGAAGCGGCAGAAGGTGTCACCACCGGCATTTCCGCAGCAGATAGGGCGCTTACCATACAAAAAGCGGTGGCAAAAGATGCACAGCCCTCTGATCTGGTACAGCCGGGGCATATTTTTCCTTTAATGGCACATCCTGGTGGTGTCCTGTTACGCGCTGGTCATACAGAGGCCGGATGCGATCTGGCAAAGTTAGCAGGTCTTGTGCCGGCAGCTGTGATTGTAGAGATACTGAAAGATGATGGGTCGATGGCAAGAAGGCCGGATCTGGAGATCTTTGCCAAAGAACATGGATTGAAAATAGGTACGATTGCAGATTTAATTCAACATCGGATCGAAAATGAAAAAACGATTTCTCGGATTGCTGAATATGATATGCCAACAGAATATGGTGACTTCAGGATCGTCGCCTACGAAGACAGTATCGATAATAATTTACACCTGGCGATGATCAAGGGTGAAATTAACGAAAATGAACCTGTATTAGTACGTGTGCATATGCAGAACCCAATTCACGATCTGACTGGAAGTCTGAGAGAGAATACTGCATGGCCAATCAGCGATGTATTGAAACGGATACAGGAAGAAGGTCAGGGGGTCGTGGTAATCTTATGCAACCAGTTTGGATCTCAGGAATTAGCCGAACAGTTGAAATTATTTTGTCAGGGATCGTCGCAGGAGTCAGGGCAACAGAATAAACAAAACACGAAAGACCAGAGGACGATAGGCCTCGGCGCGCAGATATTGTCTGATCTGGGTGTACAAAAAATGCGGGTATTGAGTGCACCAAAACGATTTCATGCTATTTCAGGTTATGGCCTGGAAGTTGTTGAATATGTAACCTGAGTAAATGCCTGAGAATAATATTGTTAAATAAATGAATATGTTAATTGAAGGTACGCAAGAACTGGATAAGGCAAAGATTACAATTATTGCCAGTCGCTATAATAATTTCATTGTTGAGCGCCTGCTTGAGGCTTGCCTCAATACCTTGAAAAAATCTGGTTTGCAAGATCAGGACATCACTGTTGTGCATGTACCCGGTGCCTTTGAGATTCCTTCCACAGTCCAACATGTAATTAAACATACAAGGTGTGATGCAGTGATCACATTAGGCGCTGTGATTCGAGGCGAAACACCTCACTTCGACTATATATGTTCAGAATGTGCTCGAGGCCTGGGGGAAATTGCCATAGCAAATGATATGCCTGTGATTTTTGGTGTACTGACCGTCGACAATACCGAACAGGCAATGGATCGTGCTGGTGATGAAGAAAGTAATAAAGGTGCAGAGGCGGCACGGGCTGCTATTGAAATGATCAACGTCTTCAGGGCAATAAGCTAGTGGCCACAGACAAAAAAATACCAGCAAAGAAATCTTTTTCCAGGCATGCACGTGTACGCGCACGACGTTCAGCAGTACAGGCCTTGTACCAATGGGCAATGTCAGCGATGCCGATACAGGACGTAATTAATGAATTCGTCAATGAACGTTCTGAGTTGAAAAAAGCAGACACAGATTATTTTAAAGAAATTTTACGTGGTACAACAAAGGAAAGTGAAAATCTGGACAAACAATTAATTCCACTACTGGATCGATCGCTGGATGATCTGGATCCTGTTGAGAAAGCAATATTGCAAATCGGCATGTATGAATTGACATTTCATCCGGAGCTTCCGTATAAAGTGGTATTGAATGAAGCCGTTGATCTGGCAAAAATGTTTGGTGCAGAACAATCACATAAATATATCAATGGTGTTCTTGATAAGGCTGCACAAGAGATCAGAAAATTAGAAATGAAGAGTGCTTCTTAATACATATCCATTTACTACATGGCCTTAATTCATGGCCAAATTGGTGGATTAATGAATGGCTGCGTCAGAATTTGAATTAATCAAAAAATATTTTCAGGATCTTACGGATGAAGATCCATCTGTTATGTGTGGTATCGGTGACGATGCGGCAATCATTAAAATCCCTCAAGATAAGGAAGTCGTGCTGTCAATGGATACCTTACTGGAGGGCACGCATTTTCCAGTAGACACAAACCCTTCTGATATTGGCTATAAAGCACTGGCTGTGAATCTCAGTGATATGGCGGCCATGGGTGCGGTGCCGAAATGGGTTTTATTATCCATTAGTCTTCCTGAAAGTAATGAAGTCTGGTTAAAAGAATTTGCATCTGGTTTTCTCGATCTTGCCAAACAACATTCAATCAGCCTGATTGGTGGTGACATGAGTAGAGGCGCTCTTTCCATCACAATCAATATACAGGGGCTGGTTTCAGTTGACTCAGCACTTAAACGTGACGGTGCACAGGAAGATGATTTGATCTATGTGACCGGGACATTAGGTGATGCGGGTGTTGGTCTGGACATCATTCAAGGTAAATTATCGATAGGCAATGAATATGCAGCGTTTTTTCTTAATAGTCTTAATAGACCAGAGGTGAGTGTCGAGGCAGGACTATGCTTAAGAGAGATTGCGAACAGCACGATTGATATATCAGATGGTTTAATTGCTGATCTGGGACATATACTGGATGCCAGTCATGTTGGTGCTGAAATTGAAGTTAAGAAAATCCCACTGTCAGAAGCAATGCAACAATGCATGGATGAAACAACTGCCTGGAACTATGCGCTGACTTATGGTGATGATTACAAATTATGCTTTAGCGCATCAGCAGAACAACATGAGCTGATTATCGATGCCTTCAAGGACATAAATATTCCTGTAAGTTGTATTGGCAAGATTAAAAGGGAAACCGGATTGCAGTTGAAAACTCCTGAGGGCACTTTTTTTGAACCCTCTGGGAAGTCTTACCAACATTTTTGATTTATATATCGATACTCTATATTACTGGGATATATCCGGATTGTAGTCGGGGATCTCCGCGGTAATTTCTTTATTTCTTTCTGTTATTTCCTTACGCATTTTCTTGCGCATAACCGCAGCATCATATAATTTTTTCTCGAATTCTGACTCCAGTTTGAGCGGTGGAACCTTGACAGATTTTCCATCTTCGCCTCTTGCGACCATGGTGAAATAACAGGAATTCGTATGCCGCTTAATTTTAGTTTGCAGGTTTTCAGAAACCACCTTAACGCCAATTTCCATAGAGGAATTTCCAACATAATTTACATTGGCACGGAATGAAACCAGCTCACCTACCTTGATTGGCTGGTTAAAAGTCACTTGATCCAGAGAAACTGTGACCACGTAGCTTTTGCTATATCTTGCAGCACAGGCATAGGCGACCTGATCCAGCATTTTTAAAATTGAGCCACCATGAACATTGCCAGAAAAGTTGGCCATATCAGGTGTCATGAGTACAGTCATATGCAGCGTTTTTTCATCTTCTTCAGTCGTCATATTGGTACTTCCTGTTTTTTATTATTATGTTTATTGTTGATTATATTTATTATAAATGCGTATAGCCATCATCTGATAGACGTTTAATTTCATTCGGTGCGTAAGGCACAGGCTCGATAAAGGTTGGAATCTGACTTTGATCAATATCCAGACTTTCCATCGCAGTTTCGCACACCTTTAAATCAATAATATCAAAGGTGTCTAATCGCTTGGCCAGGTCAACCAGCTCTTTATTATCATTATAATTTTCCAGTGTGAACCAGTTAATATCTGGCCCATGTAGTATCATAACAATCTCAAGATCTTCAAGATCTTCTGTTCCTGCCTGGGTGATTTCCTCAGCACGTTGAAGTAATGCCTGCAATTCTTCAATGGAATGTTCGGAGATGTCATAAAGGTAGCGTTTATTGCCGATTGTGAACTGGCTATCGGTCTGCACGTGGACTAGCTGGGAGGGTTCGCTCAGTGTAATCACAGGCGCTGGTTCCATCGTTGGTGGTACGACAGCCGGAGTGGGCGCCTTATCCTGCTCACAGGCAGACAACAATAGAACTCCGAGCAGCAGGGGCAAATGGTTCCGAATTTTGTTGAGTAATTTCATTGTACAAGAAATATCATAAATCGCGCCATTGTACCAGTTAGCAGAGTGGCACAGATAAAATAGATTTAAACCAGGATCAATCATCCACCTTTCGCTTCTCCATCTGATAGATGAAATGATGGGTCAGTCGCCACAGTAACAAACCGATGAGCAATAGTATCAGCCATATTTGCCAGGGAATGTTACCGATCTGATCACCCATAACCACCATCAAAATGGTCATGGGTAATATTCCCAGTCCGGTTGCCCAGGCAAATGTCCACCAGGATATTTTCATCAGTCCGGCGGCATAGTTGATCAGGTTGAATGCGATCACTGGCAGGAAACGGCTGAAGAATAACGCACCTGCACCGTGTCTTGTTGCCATGCGATCAATCAGATTGGCCTTGTCATAGGAGAGCATTTTTTTTACAAACGGACGACCTAGTTTGCGTGATAACCAAAAGGCCAGAAAGGCTCCGATCATGGCGCCAGTCCAGGTGATGACCACGCCCCAGAATGAGCCAAAGATCATGCCGTTGGCAATAGCGACAAATTCTGCGGGGAAGGGAACGAATGAATGCAGGATCATTAGCCCAATAGAGGCAGCAATACCCCATGCGCCCAGGGATTTTACAAAACTGGTAATTCCTTCAACTGAAAGTTCTATAGACAGCTGGTTCTGGGGCGATGTTATCAGGGAGGACTCAATAACAATATTGACTAACAACAAGGTAGCGATGACCGTTGCACCGATGGTGGTCCAGATGCCTACATGTCTGAGTTTCTTGTTATTCACGTAGTCAAAGAATAGCTTACATATACCTTTTCCCTAAGGTGTTTTACAGCCGTCAAAACGAATACGGTGGATCTGGTTCCCTGTTCTATCTCACCTGCTTGAAAAAACTAATTACGCCATCTTTTATCACGCAGACTTACGTTGCAAAATAATTTTTTGCCATTCCTGAGGTCCGGTTTGATGAACGGCGTTGCCATTGACATCAACGGCAACTGTTACGGGCATGTCCTTGATTTCAAATTCGTGTATCGCTTCCATACCCATATCTTCGAAGGCAATGACTTTTGCATTAATAATTGCTTTCGATACAAGATAAGCAGCGCCACCGACAGCCATCAGATAAACGGCTTTATGTTTTTTGATGGCCTCGATCCCGGCGGGCCCACGTTCTGCCTTGCCAATCATGCCCATGAGTCCGGTTTTATCCAGCATCATCTCGGTGAATTTATCCATACGCGTGGCAGTGGTTGGTCCTGCGGGCCCGACGACCTCTTCGCGGACGGGGTCAACAGGGCCGACATAATAGATAAAACGATCCGTAAAATCGACGCCATCTGGCAGGGCTTCCCCTTTATCAAGAATATCCTGAATGCGTTTATGCGCACCATCGCGACCGGTCAACATTTTGCCTGAGAGTAATAAGGTTTCTCCCGGTTGCCACTCGGCGATTTCTTCTCTGGTGACGGTGTCCAGATTGACACGCCGGGCAGTGGGTCCAACTTCCCAGCTTATCTTCGGCCAGTCATCCAGACTTGGTGGAGTTTGCAATGCAGGACCCGAACCATCCAGCATAAAATGTGTGTGACGGGTCGCAGCACAGTTTGGGATCATAGCCACAGGTTTGTTCGCTGCATGCGTTGGGTAGTCCATGATTTTGACATCGAGCACGGTGGTTAATCCACCCAGACCTTGTGCACCAATACCGAGATCATTTACAGCATCGAAGATTTCCAGACGCAATTCTTCGACACGGCTTTGCGGGCCACGCGCCCTGAGTTCATGGATATCAATGGGGGCCATGAGTGATTCTTTGGCAAGTAACATGGCTTTTTCTGCGGTACCGCCAATGCCAATGCCCAACATGCCAGGAGGGCACCAGCCTGCACCCATGGTTGGTACCGTTTTGACCACCCAATCTACAACATCATCGGAGGGGTTTAACATGACGAATTTGGATTTTGCCTCTGAACCACCCCCCTTGGCAGCGATATGTATATCTACCGTATTACCTTTGACGATCTCCATATGAATTACGGCAGGCGTGTTATCACCTGTATTTTTCCTGGCGCCGGCAGGATCAGACATGATAGAAGCGCGCAAGACATTATCGGGATGATTATAGGCGCGCCGGACACCTTCATTAATCATATCTGCCAAACTCATTTCTGCATCCCACTGCACATCCATTCCGACCTTTATAAACACGTTTACAATTCCAGTGTCCTGGCAAATGGGTCGGTGGCCTTCTGCGCACATACGTGAATTGATCAATATCTGCGCCATGGCATCTTTAGCGGCTTTTGATTCTTCTCTCTCGTAGGCTTCGTGTACCGCCTGGATAAAATCAACCGGGTGGTAATAGGATATAAACTGCAATGCATCGGCAACGCTGTCGATAAGGTCTTGTTGTTTAATGGTGGTCATAATTCTCTCGTTATCATCCCTGGTTCATATCTAATTGGGTCATATTTAACTGTAACTATAGGCTAAATATCATTAGCGAAGCAGGGTGTTGAGAATGTTTTCGTACATATCTGAAAGTAAATCCAGTTCCTCGACACTCACGCATTCGTTCAATTTATGTATGGTCTCGTTGATTGGACCCAATTCGACAACCTCTGCACCTGTTGGCGCGATGAAGCGACCATCTGAAGTGCCACCACCGGTGGAGAGTATAGTCTCATAGCCGGCGACTTCACTAACGGCTTGTTTGACGGCATCGACCAGACTGCCTTCTGCTGTCAGGAACGGATAGCCAGAAAGTTTCCAGGTCAATTCGTAATTGAGATTATATTTATCAAGGACAGCTTCGGTCTGTTCTCTTAACTCTTGTTCGGTTATTTCCGTACAAAAGCGATAGTTGAACAGAAGCTCTACCTCTCCCGGGATGACATTGTCTGCACCCGTTCCGGCATGAATATTTGATACCTGAAAAGAAGTGGGGGGATAAAACTCATTCCCTTCATCCCACACCCTGGCACAAAGCTCATCCAGTGCTGGACTTAATTTGTGTACAGGATTGTCTGCCAGGTGAGGATAGGCAACATGACCCTGGATCCCACGGACGATCAATTTTCCACCGAGGGAACCACGTCGACCATTCTTGACCACATCACCTACTTTCTTTTCACTGGAAGGTTCACCCACCAGGCACCATTTGATCTTGATGTTGTTTTCTTCAAGATAATCAACCACCTTGCGCGTGCCATGGATAGAAGGCCCTTCTTCATCACTGGTGATCAGCAAGGCAATGGTGCCTTGATGTTCTGGATTATTGGCGATGAATCTTTCGACCGCAGTGACGAATGCAGCAATACCACTTTTCATATCGGCAGCGCCACGGCCATAAAGCATGCCGTCCCTTATTTCCGGTGCGAAGGGATCTGAAATCCATTGATCCAGGGGCCCCGTAGGGACCACGTCGGTGTGACCGACAAAGGCGAAGACAGGATCGCCACTACCAAGGGTGATCCAGAGATTGTCGACATCTTCATATGGTAAATGTGTTGCCTTGAAGCCTATGGCTTCTAGTCTTTCGGCCAACATAGCCTGACAGCCATCGTCTTCAGGTGTTACTGAGCGTCTACTGATCAGGTCTTTGGCAAGTTCAAGGGTTGCGTCCATAAATTTCAGAAAATAGGTCCAGTCCAGATGTGGAATTAATCTCGAGGAGAATATTCTAAGTGATATTCAAAATCCTGCAATGGTGCATTCATTAATCAATTTATATATATATTGCTCAGACCATTCAAACAGGGATATTCGGAGCTATACTTATTCATATAGGTTAGGTTTTTTGGTTCCAATTTTAAAAAGGGAGACTGTGATTATGTTATCAACCAAACTGAAAGAGTACCTGGATGAAGAAAATATTAAATATACCACCATTAATCATTCAACGGCTTATACAGCACAGGAAATTGCGCAACTGGCACATATTTCCGGTGATGAAATGGCAAAAACGGTCATTGTAAAAATTGATGGTAAACAGGCTATGGTCGTATTACCTGCTACGGATCATATAGATCTCGAATTGCTGGAAGGCGCCCTGGGGGCAAAAAGTGTCAGTCTGGCGACTGAAGCAGAATTTATGCCCCAGTTTTCAGAATGTGAAATTGGTGCTATGCCACCATTTGGCAACCTTTATCATATGGATGTCTACGTTGAAGAGGCCTTGAGCCATGACAAGATGATTGCATTCAATGCATGCTCACATAATGAGCTTATT
>PVMK01142883.1_pt1 | contig 67618 bp, 59 predicted proteins | sample 1853481 | NCBI WGS metagenome assembly PVMK01 (sample SAMN08533507, study PRJNA380276) | Marine sediment metagenome, whole genome shotgun sequencing project.
GCAGAGACAAACTGGTCTAGGTGTCCGTTTGCTCAGCGGTTCTGAAGAGGCAAAACTGTCTCTCCTTGGTGTTGCCTCGGTGATCTCGACCAAAGAATCTGCCATGGTCGTCTTTGACATCGGAGGGGGCAGTACCGAATTAGTATGGCAAGGGGAAGGGGATGGCAGCGGAATGGAAAGCAGCAGCCTTCCTGTGGGTGTTGTCCATCTGACTGAGACTTTTTTACAGGGAGATCCTCCAGGTCATGAGCCGTGCTTGCAGTTGCGGGAATATGTCTCCAGCGTTCTGACGGAACTGTCCTTTCGTAATGATTTTCATGATGCTCTCTGGGTTGGTACGGCCGGCACTGTTACCACCCTGGCCAGCATGTGGTACGAATTGGCTGAGTATGATCCGGCAAGAATAAATGGTACTGTTTTGGAAAGAACGTGGCTTGCCGATCTGTGTGCAAGACTTGCTGAAATGAAGCTTAGTGAACGGAGAAAGCTCACCGGATTGGAGCCAGGTAGAGAGGATATTATCTTGGCTGGTGGCTTGGTGACTTTGGAGATCATGGATATCTTTGATTTTTCCCATTTCACCGTCAGCGATGCCGGACTACTGGAGGGATTGTTTCTCGATCTTTGTCGGACTTTATCGTCCTCCCCAGGAAATGGCTAGAAATCGGGGGTGGATGATTTTTTTGATATCGGAGTTGTCGAAGGAACTTTTTCCTGGTAGCTTTAGTAAATTTATCTCAATACAAAAAGAGGGTTTTTTATGAGCCAGAAAAACAGTGACATACCTGTTGCACTCACTTTTGATGATGTGCTGTTGTTGCCCGCAGCCAGCAAGGTTCTGCCGAACGAGGTGGATGTCGGGACCCAATTAACCCGCAGTATTTCCATGAATATACCTCTCATGAGTGCAGCCATGGACACGGTTACCGAGGCGAACACTGCCATCAGCATGGCCCGTGAGGGTGGCATCGGTATCATTCACAAGAACATGAGCATTGAACGGCAGGCCCGGGAGGTGGACAAGGTCAAGAAATCGGAAAGCGGCATGATCGTTGATCCGGTCATCATGCACCCCGAGCAAAAGATTTCTGAGGTGCTCGAGGTCATGGAACAGTACCGTATTTCCGGGGTCCCCATCGTTAAAGACGGGCGAAGGCTGGTGGGCATTATTACCAACCGTGATCTCCGCTTTGAAACCAATCTGGAGCAAAAAGTGGACGAGGTAATGACCAAGGAGAACCTGGTCACCGCATCGGAGGGCATCACCCTGGAAGAGTCCAAGATACTTCTCCATAAGAACCGGATCGAAAAGCTTCTGGTTGTAAATGATAAGGGGGACCTGCTTGGTCTTATTACCATCAAGGACATTATGAAAATCAAGCAATACCCAAGTGCCTGCAAGGACAGCCTGGGCCGCTTAAGGGTAGGGGCGGCGGTTGGTGTGGGGCCAGACCGCGATGCCAGGGTTGAAGCGTTGGTCAATGCGGGTGTTGACGTGATAGCGGTGGATTCTGCCCACGGCCACGCCCAGGCGGTGGTGGACAGTGTGCCGGCGATAAAGCGGCAGTTTCCAGAGATAGAGCTCATAGCGGGGAACGTGGCCACCGCAGAAGGGGCCAAAACCCTGGCCGAGGCCGGAGCCGACGCCATCAAGGTCGGTGTGGGCCCCGGCTCTATCTGTACTACGAGGGTTGTCGCAGGTGTGGGGGTGCCGCAGATTACCGCGGTGACGGAGTGTGCCAGAGTTGCTAAAGACTACCAGGTGCCGATTATCGCCGATGGTGGGGTCAAATACTCTGGCGATGTGGTGAAGGCTCTGGCAGCAGGGGCGCACTCAGTCATGATTGGCAGCATTTTCGCGGGGACGGATGAGAGTCCGGGCGAGATGATTCTCTATCAAGGTCGTTCCTACAAGGTTTACCGGGGAATGGGGTCTTTGGGTGCTATGAAAGAGGGCGCGCGTGACCGCTACTTCCAGGAGGATATTGAGGAAGACGCGAAGCTTGTTCCGGAAGGGATAGAGGGTCGGGTTCCCTACAAGGGTCCACTTTCTTCGAGTGTGTTTCAACTCATAGGAGGTCTTCGTGCAGGTATGGGATACGTCGGCTGTGGAACCTTGGATGAACTGCAGCAAAAGGCCAAATTCATCCGGGATTACCTCAGCCGGCCTGAAAGAAAGCCATGTCCACGATGTAATCATCACCAAAGAAGCGCCTAACTATCAGATAGATTGGAAATAGATGGATATTCACGCTGAAAAAATATTGATCTTGGATTTTGGCTCTCAGACCACTCAACTCATCGCCAGGCGGGTGCGTGAGGCTCAGGTGTACTGCGAGATCCACCCTTTTAACATTGGCATGGCGAAGATAAAGGAGTTCGGTGCCAAGGGTATTATCCTCTCAGGAGGACCTGCCTGTGTGCTGGACAAAGGTGCACCCGTTTGTGATCTGGAAGTGCTTCATCTTGGTGTCCCGGTACTCGGTATCTGTTACGGCATGCAGTTGATGACCCACCTGCTGGGAGGTGAGGTGGAGCGAGCCGCCAAACGGGAGTATGGCAAGGCTCAACTTCTCATAGACTCCTCTGAAGACCTGTTCCACGGCCTGGATGGAGCCTCAGGGGGGCAGGGGGAACAGGTATGGATGAGTCACGGCGACAAAATCAAGATTCCCCCGCCAGGCTTCACCGCCATTGCCCACAGTGGTAACTCACCGGTGGCCGCCATGCGACATAGCGAAACCGAGCTCTACGGGGTTCAGTTTCACCCTGAGGTTGTCCATACCCCCAATGGGGCCAAAATGCTGCAAAACTTCCTCTTCCGTCCTTGCGGCTGCAAGCCCGTCTGGACCATGAAGTCATTTGTGGCAAGTACTGGTGGAGGTCTGCGGCAGACCATCGGCTCCAAGAAGGTGGTGTGCGCCCTCAGCGGCGGTGTGGACAGTTCTGTGGTCGCGGTCCTGCTTCACGAGGCGGTGGGCCATCAGTCAACCTGCATCTTTGTCAATAACGGCTTGCTGCGTCAAGGCGAGGCTGGGGAGGTACAGAGGATTTTTCGAGACAGTTTCGAGATCAATCTGGACTATATTGATGCCACTGAGTCCTTTCTGAGCCGGTTGGAAGGTGTGGGCGGGACCCGGAGCAGAAACGGAAAATCATCGGTAACCGTTTTATTGAGATTTTCGAAGCTGAAGCCAACAAAATTCCGGGGGCTGAGTTTCTCGCCCAGGGCACCCTTTATCCCGACGTTATTGAAAGTGTGTCATTTAAAGGCCCTTCCGCCACTATCAAGACTCATCACAATGTGGGAGGACTCCCTGAGGTGATGAATCTAGAACTCATAGAGCCGCTCAGGGAGTTATTCAAGGACGAGGTGAGGAAGGTGGGTGGTGAACTGGGCCTACCGCAGCGGTTGATACACCGACACCCATTTCCGGGACCAGGTCTTGCCATTCGCATACTGGGTGAAGTTACGCCCGAGAGATTGGAGATCTTGCGGCAGGCTGACACCATTGTCATGGCGGAGATGGAGAGAAGCGGTCTTCATGACCAGGTGTGGCAAGCATTCGGTGTCCTTCTGCCTGTTCGCACCGTTGGAGTAATGGGCGACGAGCGAACCTACGATCAGGTAATTGCCATTCGTGTCGTCGAAAGTGTTGACGCCATGACCGCAGACTGGGCCAAAGTACCCTACGAAGTACTAGGGCAAATGTCGAACCGTATCATAAATGAGGTAAAGGGAGTGAATCGGGTGGTTTACGATATTTCTTCCAAACCGCCCAGCACCATTGAGTGGGAATAGTCCCCGCCATGACCCTACAGACCCATGCGCCAGGCAGACTTCGTTCATCTTCACCTTCATTCTGCTTACAGTCTTCTGCAGAGCACCATAAGACTGCCCCAGCTCGTCAAAAAGGCGCGGGAATACAGGTTGCCGGCCCTAGCCGTCACTGACCATGGTAATCTATTTGGCTGCATAGAGTTCTATGAGCTGGCATACAGTAACGGGATTAAACCCATTATTGGCTGCGAGCTGATCGTTACTCCCACCGACGACGCAGCCGAGTCAGAGAAAGCAAACAGCACTGAGCCGGCCAATCATATCGTCCTGCTAGCCAGAAATCGAAAAGGCTACCAAAATCTGCTTCAACTCATCACCAAAGCCCACTCCCAGGGCTGGCAACAGCAACCACGCATAACTTCGGATCAACTCCACCAGCACCATCAGGGGCTCATAATCCTGAGCGGTTGCCAGCGGGGAGAAATTCCCACTCGGCTCCTCAAAGAAGACCAGCAGGGGGCAGAAGCGAAAGCTGCCGAATATGTGGAGGTTTTTGGCCGGGAATTCTTTTTTATCGAGCTGCAACCGGCGCGAACGGACGTGCACCGTATTCTGAACGAAAGACTTTTGAGCCTGGCCCGTCAGCTGAATCTCCAAGTGGTGGCTACCGCCAATAGCCATACCATTGACCCCGGCGAAGCAGAGCTGGTTAGAATCCTGACAGCCATCAGGCTGGGAACCACCGTGAAGGAGATACCTCCTCCGCTGGAGCATGGTTTTCTCTCGCCAGAGGAGATGAAAGCCGAGTTTGCCCACCTGCCTGAAGCGATCGCCAACACCATGACCATTGCCGAGCGCTGCAACGTGGATTTGGATTTAGGCAAAATCCATCTGCCAAAGTTTCTCTTGGAAAAAGGCCAAGATGCAGCGGCCATCCTGCGACAACAGGCGGTAGCAGGCCTTCATGCACAACTTTCAACAAGTCGTCCAGATGGTGGGGACTACAGTAAGAGGCTGGATGCTGAATTGCAAACCATTGAGCAGCTGGGTCTGGCCGACTATTTTCTTGTGATAGCAGATTTTGTTCGTTTTGCGCGGGAGAAGGGGGTTCCTGTTGGCCCGGGTAGCGGCTCGGCAGGTTCGAGTCTCACTGCCTACGCTTTGGGGATTACCAAAATTGATCCTCTCCGACACGATCTTTTATTTGAGCGCTTGATCAATCCTTTGCTCCATGAGTTCCCCGACATTGACCTGGGTTTCGGCATGGAGATGCGCGAGGAAGTGCACCAATACCTGCGCTCCAAGTATGGGCAGGACCGGGTGGCGCAGATAGTTTCACTTGTTACCATGCAGCCGCGTACGGCCATTCGAGATCTAAGAAAGGTTTTGGCCCTGTCCCGGGAAGATTTGGAGGCCGCCCCTGGGGATGCAGAACAAGCTCCAGGGGGAGAGGTGGTAAGAAAAGCATCGGCTCTTCCACTGCAAGAAGAACTCTCAGCAGCACCACAGCGTAAAGTGCGAGAGCTGGCGGCTGCCCTTGAGGGCTTACCCAGACAGGTAAGTACCCATGCCACAGGCGTGGTTATCGGCGATGGTCCCCTGGTTCAGCGTGTTCCTCTCTACCGAGGTCCCAAGGATGAGTGGGTCAGTCAGTACAATATGCGCGCTCTCAAGCGGGCCGGCCTGGTAAAGTTCGATTTCATTGCAAGAAAAGCTTTAACCGTGATTCGTAAGGTTTTGGATCTTATTGGCGATGAGTCTGATCTCTCTGTGGCCTTGGAGGATTTACCCCTGAACGATGAATCGGCCTTCCGATTGCTGTGTGGGAGGCAGGTCGGAGGCATTCCCTACCTGGAGGGTGCGAGAGCTCGAGATTTGCTACTCAAATGGCAGCCTCGGCAATGGCAAGATCTCCTTGCCCTGCTGGCACTGGTTCGGCCTGTTGCCCTGGAGAGTGGATTGACTGAGAGTTTGCTGCGAGCTCGACAGGATGGACAGCCAGAAGAGTCACTTCCTTCGTCTAAGGCTAAGAGGCCTGGCGATGGGACTGCATTTCTTCTCTTCGACGTGGATCTGACCAGGCTGATCGTTCGCACTACCGGCTGGTCTCTTGAGAAAGCAGATGAGCTTTACCGCATAATGATGAAAGGTGAAGAAAAGGCGGAAGACCTACGACTGGAGTTTATTGAGAGTGCTGAAGGCAAAGGATACGACAGCGAAGAAGCAGAGACCACGTGGTCCAAACTGGAACGTTCGGCGGGAGTGGTTGCCAACCGGAGCAAAACAGTGGCCCAGGGGCTAACGGTGCTGCAGGCTGCTTTCCTAAAAGCCCGTTTTCCGGAGCACTACATGGCGGCTCTTCTAAGTAGTGAGTTACGTCAGCATGATCTTTTGGCAGCTCACGTGGAGGTTTGTGGTCGCGAGAATCTTCGTTTACTGCCTCCGGAAATCAATGGCAGTGGGGTGGAATTTACCGTTGAAACAGAAGGCATTCGGCTGGGACTTGCTGCCGTCCGCCATGTGAGTCGGGCTACTGCGGCCGCCATTGTCCAGGCCCGGCGGGAAAGAGGTCCATTTCATTCCCTCTTTGAGCTCATAACCAGTGTTGGCCTGGAGCATCTGGGAAAAAGGGCTTTGGCTGCGCTGATTAAAGCGGGAGCCTTGGACAGCTTTCGTTGCGGCCGGCAACAGCTGCACGACATGCTTCCAGAGGTCGTGGAACAAGCACGTCGAGGTCAGATGGCACTTTTTGACCGTTGCGATATGGAGTCACAGTCTGCTCCAAGCTCTTCTCCTTCAGTTGAATGGGATGAAGCCACCAAAGTCTCTCGGCAGAAGGAGGCTTTGGGATTCTACCTCAGCGGCCACCCACTATCTGAATTCAGGACCCTGGTGGAAGAACTGGCGCCGGGTGGGACGGCACGACTGGGTGATCTTCCCGGAGATTCACAAAGTCGTCTGGGGGGTGTTGTCGAGGAGATTAGAATGGTCAGCAGCCGCAAGGGAGAACCTCTCCGCTTCCTGCGGTTAGAAGATTTCAATGGTTCTGTGGAAGTAGTTGTGTTTGAAGATGTACACGCGGAGTATCAAAGATACATATACCAAGGGGCACTGCTGCTTGTGAGTGGTAGGGTAGCCAGAGAGAGTGGCCAGGTGAGGTTGGTTGCCGACGAGATCATGTTGTTGGAAGAGGCTGCGTCTGATATGGCGAGCTCAGTTCACCTTAAACTAACTATGGAAGGGCTCTCCGGGGAACCGCTGAAAGAGCTGAAGCAACTGCTTAAAGCTCATCCCGGTTCCTGTCCAGTATACCTTCACTTTGGCGTTGGCCAGCAGACGGTGGTGGTACAGAAGTTACCGACCAGTTTTCGGATCCGTCCCAACAAAGAACTTCAGGTAAGGCTCAGCAAACAGTTTGGTAAAGACTGTCTGGAGGTTCGTTACGAAGAACCTCATGCCGCATAGCGTCAAGCGTAACGACCGTGAGAGGAGAAGATATTGACTGAGTACCGTGAACGGAGGTATCGCCGCCAGATCCACCATGAACGGTTGGTTACCTTTGAGGCGACGGTTCAGGAAACCGATCTGTTGATATTGGCTGAATCCGACCTGTCCGTACTTGCTAAGGATGTTATTTACAAAGTTCGTGGGCCCTTGGAGGGATACATTGCTCAGCATCCTGAATTCCTCAATGCCATGACACCTTTACCTTACGATAAGCTCGCACCTCCTGTGGTGAGGGGAATGCTTGCCGCAGCGCAAAGTTGTGGTACCGGTCCCATGGCCGCGGTGGCCGGCGCCATAGCAGAGCAAGTCGGTTTGGCCCTTCTCTCGGAGAGCAGTGAGGTAGTGGTGGAGAACGGCGGCGATTGCTTTATAAAGATGGGTTCACCCTTGCAGGTATCCATTTTTGCAGGGCAGGCAGAGCTAAGTAACCGGGTGGCACTGAGAATCTATCCGGAGAAAACACCGCTGGGGGTATGTACCTCTTCAGGCACTGTTGGTCACTCGCTGAGCTTGGGACACGCTGATGCGGTGACGGTGCTAGGATCTTCTGCGGCCCTGGCCGATGCTGCGGCAACTATGACTTGCAACCAGGTGCAAAGCGCGAACGATGTCCAACGGGCCCTTGATTTTGCTCAGCAGATTGAGGGGGTTATGGGTGTGGTAATCATTGTAGGGGATCAAATAGGGGCATGGGGCGATGTCGAGCTAGTGTCGATTTAAGCTTTCAGAACTAAAATCCGCATTTCGCATTCCCAAATCCGCAATCTACAATGTGCTTGTTTTTTTGGCAAATGTTGGTATACTCGCAAAAAATTTTCGTGCTGCAGGAGAGGTTTTAGTGGCCGTAAGGTGACAAAGTCAGAGAGAGAAGGAAAGTTATGCAGAACTTATGGGCGCCCTGGCGAATGGAGTACATCTTGGGCGACCGACCACAAGGTTGCATATTCTGTCCGGACGGTAACGGAAAAACCGACGAGGAGCGGCTTCTTCTTTACCGTGGCGAGCTTTCCATGGTGGTGATGAATCGTTTTCCCTACACCAACGGCCACCTGCTCGTGGCTCCCTGGAACCACGCTCCCTCACTGGACGGCCTGAAAAATGATGAGTTACTTGATCTGATCCAAACGGTTCGGGCATCTGTGGGCGTGCTTCGCGAAACCATGAGCCCTGACGGTTTCAACGTGGGACTGAATATTGGCACGGTGGCGGGGGCCGGCTTTGAAGCGCACGTCCACTTTCACATTGTGCCGCGGTGGAACGGTGATACCAACTTTATGACGATTTTTGCCGAGGTGCGCGTTGTTCCAGAACATATCCAGCAAACCTACAAGAAGCTACTCCCCTACTTCACAAAGGAGAGATTGAATGAAATCAGTTAAGTGGGTGGTTCTGTTGCTCTTGATGGTGTTACTCATTGTTTTCCTCTTTCAGAACTATGAGGCGTTTCTTTCCGCAACCACTCTTGAGCTCAGACTGCCAGCACTTCCGCCATTGACCTCCACGCCCATCCCTCTTTATGGCCTGATTCTGGGCTCTGTTTTCGGGGGGGGATTAATGACTGCCCTTTACCTTGGCTTGGGCAACTTCCGTTTACGCCGAAAGCTCCGTTCCGTTCGGCGGCAGAATGACAGCTTCCAGGAAGAACTCAAGTCCCTGCGCAATCTCCCCATAACCGAGGCAGAAGTACCGACCAGTCAGCCGGTAGAAACGGTTGGCGATTGATTCTGTGGAGGGAGCCGAAGAGGCAAACTCCGGGTAAACCGGCGTGATGGATGGATGTGAATACCCTACATATCGGGGGAATGAGCTTTAATGTTGTTGCCGTCCTGGTTACGGTAACCATTTTGGGTGGTGCTCTCGGATACTTCCTGGCTCGACGAAAAGCACGCAAAGAATCGTTACTCCAGCCTGCTGGCCCTCCTAAAGACTACACTGTTTTTCTTAAAGGAATCCAATATATTCTCGCTAACGACACAGATCAGGCCATTGAGGCTTTTACCAAGGCAGTACAGATCAACTCGGAGACCATCGAGACCTACGTGGCTTTGGGCAATCTGTTCCGGGCCAAGGGTGAAATCGACAGAGCCATCCGCATTAGACAATCCATTCTTCTTCGGGAAAGGGTGGACGCTGAGACCAAGCTGCAGGCCCTGTTCGATATGGCGCTGGACTACAAGCTAGGCGGTCTTCTGCAGAGAGCAATCTCCACATTTGAAGAGGTAATCAGTCGGGCGCCCAAGAGGTTGGACGCTTACGAGGAACTGGAATCTCTTTGTGAGGCCACGCATGACTGGCAAAGGGCTTATGAACTGCAGCAGGAGATGCGCAAACTGAGCAACACGAACAACCAGCACATCATGGCTCACTTGCGAACAGAGCAAGCCAAGATTGAAATAGAAAAGGGGAATTTGGACAGTGCCCAAGCACATTTGAAAAAAGCACTGTCTTTGGACTCCCACTGTGTGCATGCCAGCCTACAATTAGGCGAACTCTACTGGTTGAAGAATAAGAAAGAGAAAGCGCTCGCCATCTGGAAAAAGCTGATCCACAAAAATACGAAGTGGGCCCATCTGGTGCTCGTCCGTCTGCAAGAGAAAAACGGGGCGGCCGATGAAGAAACACGAGTACTGGATTTACTCGAACATATCTCAGAGGAAAACCTAGACGCTGTAGCTCAAATGTCACTGGCTCGCTGCTTTATGCAGCGCAACAGGAAGGAACAAGGTCTTGCATCTCTGAAGCGGGCTCTGGAGCTGGAGCCCGATCTTGGTGAAGCGCGCAAGATGCTGGGTGAGGTACTGTTGGAAGACGGTGACGAGGAAGGGGCGCTTTCTGAATACCGTGAACTCCTGTGCCATCTCGGGCCAGCGAGAAAGCGTTATCGCTGCCAACAATGCGGGTTGGAAACTGATAAAATCCTGTGGAAGTGTCCAGGGTGCCATGATTGGGATACTGTCCAACCCAGGAAGAAAGGTGGTTAGCATTGGTGGTGGCGTTATGTCCGCTAGTCGGTCGGCTCACCCTACCGTGTCATTGTTTCCCGGGAAAATCGGCCTTACCCCACAAAACTGGTCGGGTTCACGCCCTCAATCCTCGATAATCTTGCCCATTTCCCCATGACCAGGCCTTCGATGCTGTAGCGATATGTCCACCGGGAGGAAGACTGGCGAATCGGTCCACCGAGAGTTGGCTATTAGGGTGGAGGTAAGATGAGTAAAGTCACGCCCATGATCCAGCAATACCTGGAGATAAAAGAGAGCCATCAAGATGCGATACTCTTTTACCGCATGGGAGATTTTTACGAAATGTTCTTCGAGGATGCCATAGTTGCGTCTCGAGAACTTGAGATCACCCTGACCTCCCGCGATAAACAGGCGGAAGATCCAATCCCAATGTGCGGCGTACCACACCACGCAGCGGAGACCTACATTGCCAAACTTCTGGAAAAAGGCCACAAAGTGGCCCTCTGTGAGCAGATGGAAGATCCGCGGCAAGCAAAAGGGTTGGTACGTCGGGAAGTGGTGCGCGTAGTAACACCGGGAACCGTCCTGGACAGTTTGGAAAGCAAGAGCCCCAATTACTTGGCAGCTGCACACTGGGCTGGAGAGAATTGCGGCTTGGCATTTTTGGATCTTTCGACCGCAGACTTTCGCATGACGCAAACGGAGAGCCTGGCCTGGCTCCTAGAGGAATTGGGCAGGATAGAGCCTCGAGAACTCCTGGTGCCGCAGGATACTGAACGAGACTCAAACTGGTGGCACAGTCAGCTGTCGGAATGCAGAGTCCAAGTTCTAGAGACGGAGTCTTTTGATTTCACCAGAGCCCACAAACGGTTGCTGGATCAGTTCCAGGTTCACTCCCTGGAAGGTTTTGGTGTCCGCAATCTGCCATTGGCTGTAAGTGCTGCTGGGGCGGTCCTCTCATATGTGCAGAAGACCCAGCAGCAGGGCGCTGAACACATTCGTCGAGTTATTCCCTACCACCGCAGTGACTACATGGTCATAGACGAGGTGACCACGCGTCATTTAGAACTGTTTCGTTCCTGGCACCATGGTGGCCGTAAGGCTACACTCGTGGAACTCTTGGATCAAACGGTCACCGCCATGGGAGGACGGTTGCTGAAGGTCTGGATGCACTACCCATTGATTCAGCCTGAAGCTATTGACGTCCGGCAGGATGCTATTGTTTGTTTTCGAGAGCATGAAGCCATACGTGCCCAGGTACGCCAGGAGTTGGAAACTGTTTACGATCTTGAACGGCTTAACAGCCGGGTTGCCATGGGTTCGGCCACCCCACGCGATCTTGCCTCCTTAAGGAAGTCTTTGCAGTCTCTACCCCGCCTTAAATATCTCCTTGGTAGTTTGGGGGATCGAACCCTGTCTGAGCTGACTGACAAATTAGACCCTCTGGAGGACGTTTCCCTCTTGCTTCAGGAAGCGCTGGTGGATAATCCACCTCCAAACCTTGCAGAGGGTGGCGTAATTAGAACAGGATACGATGAGGAGTTGGATCGGTTGCTGAGCCTCAGTCGTGATGCCAAAAAATGGATTGCCCGGCTGGAAGCAGATGAGCGGCAGAAAACCGGTATCACCTCTCTTAAGGTTGGCTACAATAAGGTTTTTGGCTATTATCTGGCAGTCTCAAAGGCTAACCTTGCCTCGGTACCGGATCGATACATTCGCAAACAGACATTGGTTAATGCTGAGCGCTACATTACCGAAGAGTTAAAAGAGTACGAAACCCAGGTGCTTACCGCTGATGAGCGTCGAATTCGGTTGGAAGGAGAACTCTTTTTGGCACTCCGCCTCAAGGTTGCCAGCCAGGGGGAGCGTATTCAGACAACCGCTGCTGTGATAGCGGAACTGGACGTCCTTGCAGCTCTGGCAGAGGTCGCTAACCACAGAAACTACTGCCGACCTCGAATTGATGACGGAGCGGAGATTCATATAGTGGAGGGACGCCACCCAGTGGTTGAGGCAGCCCTGCCCCAGGGGGGCTTCGTTCCCAATGATGTGCATCTGGATAGTGTTAGCCAGCAAGTAATAATAATTACCGGGCCCAACATGGCAGGGAAGTCCACCGTTCTTAGACAGGTGGCGCTCATAGTCCTCATGGCGCAGATGGGGGCACCTGTGCCTGCAACTTCTGCTCGAATCGGAGTTGTCGATCGCATATTTACCAGGGTAGGTGCTACTGATGAATTGACGAGGGGGCGTAGCACTTTTATGGTGGAAATGCAGGAAACCGCACATATTCTTTATCAGGCTACGGACCGCAGCTTGGTTATTTTGGATGAGATTGGCCGAGGAACCAGTACTTTTGACGGCTTAAGTATTGCCTGGGCTGTGGCCGAATTTCTCCATGACTGGCAAGGGAAAGGAATCAAGACCCTATTTGCTACCCACTATCATGAGCTCACCGATCTAGCAGCAACCGGATCACGATTGAAAAACATGAATGTGGCGGTGAAGGAGTGGGGGGACAGGATCATTTTCTTGCGAAAGCTGGTGGAAGGCGGTACAAATCGGAGCTATGGTATTCAGGTAGCACGGTTGGCTGGCTTACCCACTGAGGTTGTGGAAAGAGCCAGGCAAGTGCTTCAACACTTGGAACAAGAGACCACGGATGTGGAAGGACTTCCGCGGTTGGCTCGCTCATCAGCAGGTCGCCGGAGTGAACAGCTCCAGCTTGGTCTCTTCCAGCAGTCAGGCCAGAAACTTCGCCGGCGCCTGCTGAATCTGGAGCTTGAGGAAATAACTCCCATTGAAGCCCTGAACGAGCTTGCCAGGCTGCGGGAATTGATTGACGAAGAGTGAGCTTATTCAACATCGAAAATCTGGTCCTTAGGGCCAAGTCAGATCGCATAGAGCATAGAGCATAGAGCATAGGGAGGTAATTTCGAATTGCGGATTGCGAATTGCGAATTTTGGGTTGTGATTCTTTAATTTCGAAATTGTCCTTCGGACTCCCACCCTTCGGGCGGGTTCCCAGTTTCCAATTTCCAGATTCGAATTTCTCCTTGTGCCCTGTGCCTTAAGCCTTGAGCCCTCCACTTGGGGGCACCTTAGGGCAGAGTCCTTTTGCAGAGTATTCTTTTGTTGCTGTTATACTTGATTTTTTTATATATTAATTAATCTTATACTTTAATAAATTTTGTGATCTGCTTATGCGTTTTTTTCGTCCTATCACAAACGAGTTGCCGCGATTCAGCTGGCTGATTCCCCTCTTTCTTTTACTGGTGTGGATGGCTGTTGCTGTTGCTCCCGTTTCAGCAGCACGGCAGGATAGGTTGAAACAGGCAAAAGACTGTAGTCGGAGACTCTACAAATCCAAGAAACGCATTAGATACCGGGATCAGTGGAAGAGATGCATTCAGGGTTATGAGAGCTACTACCGCAAATACCCCAAAGGCCGCCAAGCAGATGAGGCTCTTTATGCTACAGCGAAACTCTACAAGGGTCTCTATGGCTACTCTCGGCTGTCGAGCGATTTGAGTGAAGCTATCAATAGGTTCAGGCAGGTTGTCAAAAGATTTCCGAAGAGCAGATTTGCTGATGACGCCCAATATCAACTAGGGGAGATCTACCGCAGGTACAAGAAGGATCTGGAGCGGGCTTATGTGGAATACTTCAAGGTGGTGATGGATTTTCCTCATGGCGATATGAAGCCGCGGGCGCAAAAGCGGCTCGCGCAACTTGAGAGCAAGACGGGCAAAAGAAGGTCGAAACAAAAGCTGCCACGCCTGCCAAAGGTACCGCCTGTGGCCTTGACTTCTCTGTCGAGGGTGACCGATATTCGCCACTGGTCTGCGCAAGACTATACCAGGATTGTGATTGATGTGAATGGCCAGATCGATTACAGCAGCCACTTGCTCAAGCCCGATCCTGCAATAGGAAAACCACCTAGGCTTTATATCGACCTTCGGAACTCAGCACTGGATCCAACTTTTGTAGGAGCTATTCCCATAGGGGATGGCCTGTTGCGCAAGGTACGAGCTGCCCAGTACAAACCCACGGTGGTGAGGGTGGTATTGGATATCGAGACAATAGAAGACCACAAGATTTTTTCCTTGAGTGATCCCTTCCGCATTGTGATCGACGTTACGGGGGAGAGCAGAAAACGAGTACTGTTACCTGGTAAGGGAAAGGTTCCTAGCATTACCTTGGCCCAACAGCTGGGATTGGGAGTAAAAAAGGTTGTTATCGATCCTGGCCATGGGGGCAAAGACCCGGGAGCGGTAGGTCCGAGCGGAGTGCGTGAGAAAGATGTTACCCTGGCTATTGCCAAGAAACTGCAGAAGAAACTGAGAGAAGAACTGAAGCTGGAGGCTATTCTCACTCGCAGATCGGACACATTTCTACCGCTGGAGGAACGCACTGCTCTTGCCAACACCCAGAAAGCGGATCTTTTTGTTTCCATCCATACCAATGCCCATAAGAACAGGCGTGTCTATGGTATGTCGACCTACATTCTCAACGTGGCCACCGACGCCGAGGCAGCGCGACTGGCGGCCTTTGAAAATGCCGTTTCCGCCAAACGGATCAGTGACTTGGAGAAGATTCTCAACGATTTGATGCTGAATTCCAAGATTAATGAGTCCAGCCGCCTGGCCGACGCAGTTCAGCATGGGCTGCTTAAGCGTTTGCCAAAAAACTACAGTAGAATCAAAGATCTCGGTGTGAAGCAGGCACCTTTCTATGTGTTAATTGGAGCGCAGATGCCCTCGATCATGGTGGAGACTTCGTTTGTCACCAACAAACGGGAGGAGAAGAGATTGGCAAGTGGTGCCTACCAGGACGCAGTTGCCGACGGAATTACAGCGGGAATTCGGTCCTACATTAAACAGATGGAAAGGATTCCTGGACAAGGATAGGGGACATTTGGGATTTCGGATTGCGGATTGAGGATTGGGGGGGCATAGGGCATAGAGCAGAGGAGAGCATAGGTTGATTAGAGAATTAGAAAATTAGAAAATTAGGGAATTAGTCAAATAGCTCAGTTGTTTACTGTTTACCGCTTACTGCTCACTGCTCACTGCTTACCGTTTTACCTTTACGATTTAACTAATTAACTAATCAACTAATTAACGACTTTAGGGATTTAAGCTTGAAGGACAGCATGGAAACAGAGATCAAGCCAGGAGCGAAAGTCGAGTTTTTTGAGAGCAAAAAGCTCCTGTGTGCGGTATGTCTGGAGGTGAAGAACAGCCGGGTGCTGGTGCTGACTGAACAAGATCGCGAGGCCAATGTTTCTCTCAAGCGAATTCTTCATATTGATGATGAACTCCTTGATGTCGAACAAAGCAGGACTCAGTTGGTGGCTGCCCTCCAGGAGGCCGCAGCGAGGCGCCAGAATCTCATGAACCGCGTCTTCGTGGAAGAGTTGTGGGATTTGCTACACGAGGAAGAAGGAGGATTCAATAGCCAACACCTGGCAGAAATCTGTTTCAATGAAGAGATTACTGCAGATCATACCTCGGCTGCGTTCAGGGCTCTGCTCACAGATGACCTCCACTTTAAGTACAAGGGGGGGCTTTTTTACGCCAACAGCCCAGAAAGGCTCGAACAGATAAGAATTCAGTATGAACGACAAGCCCAGAGGGAAAAAGAGTTGGCAGAGGGGAGTGCTTGGCTCGCAGCAGTGTGGAAGGGTGAACCAGCCGTAGAACTCGAGCATCGGGAACACTATGTACAAATGCTCCAAGATTTCTGTCTCCTGGGTAACGAGGCGCCCAATTACCAGCAAATCAAAAAAATCCTTACCATGGCTCACGTTCCCGTGCCGCAGGGAGTATTCGAACTACTGGTCAAGTTGGGTGTCTGGAGGGTGGATGAAAACCTTTACCTCCATCGCTTTGGTATCCAACAAGAATTTTCATCTACCATTCTCGACGCTGCTGCTCAGGTTGCCGGAAATCTGGTGGGTACGAGTAAGAGGGATGAGGGAGGCTTACGTGAGGATCTGACCTCAATCTCCGTTCTGACCATCGACGGATCTGCGACGAGAGATTACGACGACGGGCTCAGCCTGCGTGCAGTGGAAAATGGCACTGAGGTGGGAATCCACATTGCTGATGCGGCAGCGGTAGTTTCTCCTGATAGTCCCTTGGACAACGAGGCCCTGGAACGGGTTACCTCCCATTATTTACCAGACACCAGAATCCCCATGCTGCCTACAATGATTTCCGAAGATGCCTGTAGCCTCAAACAAGGGGAGGAACGGTTGGCTTTGAGTTTGCTGGTTCGCTTTGACAGTGAGGATCAGTTGCAAGATTATCGGTTTGTTCCAAGCCGGATACGAGTCCAGCGGCAACTCACCTACTCAGAAGCCAACGAGTTGGTGGCAACTGAAGAGGATCTTGGTAAACTTTACCGTCTTTGCACCCGACTCCGGCGACAGAGGATTAAACAAGGAGCGCTTTTCTTACCACTGCCCGAACTCCGTATCTGGGTGAACAGCAATAACGATATTAATATTGGCAAGCTGGATCGTGAGACTCCTGCACAGCTGATAGTCTCCGAGCTCATGATCCTGGCCAACGGTTTAGCTGCTAAAGCGCTGGCCGCCAATAATGTTCCAGCTATCTATCGCAGCCAAGAGAAACCCCAAGAGAATCTCGTAGGTGAAGGCACTGACGATCTCTATCTCAATTATTTGCAACGCCGTTATCTGAGCCGAGCCGAACTGGGCGTTAAACCTAAACCACACAACGGCCTGGGCCTAACCGCATATACCAATTGGACATCTCCCATCCGCCGTTATATGGATTTGGTGGTTTTACGGCAGCTCAAGAGTATGGTGCAGGAAAAACTTCCCGTCTATACGCTGGAAGCCCTGGAGCCAATTGTTGCCAGGATAACCATTGGTCAGAGTCAAGCTTTGCAAATGAAAAGGGAATGGACAAGATATTGGATTCTTAAATATTTGGAAAAAGAGCAGATCAAGTTCTTGGACGCTCTGGTCTTAAGCCAGGGCAGGAGAACCTACAATTTGTTAATACCAGAGTGTCTGTTGGAAGCCAGGATGCCTCTGGAGGAGGGAAGGGGCCTAAACCCCGGAGATCATTTTCGAGTGGAGGTAGTACGTGTGAATGCCAGGGAGGAAGTATTGAAGCTCAGAATGGTGTGATTCCAGCTTGGCAGAGGACAGAACAGGTGTATTAGAAAATTAGAGAATTAGAAAATTAGTCAAAGAGGTTAGTCCTTCACAGATTACCGTTTACTGCTCACTGCTCACTGCTTACTGCTTACTATCTTTCGCACCACCTCCCTGCATCAGATAAGCCTCTATCAGCCCGTCCAAATCACCATCCAGGACTGCATCAACATTTCCCCGTTCCAATTGAGTCCGGTGATCTTTCACGAGCCGGTAAGGATGAAGCACGTAAGAGCGGATCTGACTACCCCAAGCGATATCTTCGAGGGAATTGTGGATTTCCTGCATTTTCTCTGATTGGAGCTGCTGTTCCCTCTCATAGAGACGCGAACGCAACACCTTCATGGCCATTTCTCTGTTGCGGTGTTGTGATTTTTCATTCTGACACTGAACAATTATCCCTGTGGGTATGTGGGTTATGCGGACCGCTGAGTCGGTCTTGTTGACATGTTGGCCACCAGCCCCACTGGCTCTGTAGGTGTCGACCTTGATCTCCGCTGGTTTGATTTCTATTACAATTTCATCTTCCACTTGAGGGTAGACGAATACCGCCGCGAAAGAGGTATGGCGCCGACCGCTGGCGTCAAAAGGGGATATGCGCACCAACCGGTGTATGCCCTTTTCGGCTTTGAGTAAGCCGTAAGCATACGGGCCGCTGGAGGTATAAGTAACGCTCTTAATACCCGCCTCCTCACCGGGCTGTATGTCGACAATCTGATTCTTGAACTCCCGTTTCTCAGCCCAGCGCAAGTACATCCGCAAAAGCATCTCCGTCCAGTCCTGGGCTTCGGTCCCACCGGCGCCGGCGTTAATGCTAACAATTGCGCCGAGAGGATCATCAGCACCGCCCAGCATTCGTTGGAATTCTTGGGCTGATATCTCCGCATCGATGGCCTTGAGTTTTTGAGATATTTCGTCCAGTTCTTCAAGGTCCTCCTCTTCGAGGGCCATATCCAAAAGAATGGTGACATCTTCCAGTTCGTCGTTCAACCGCTCGAATCGCTCTACGATATCGGAGAGAACTGCGCGTTCTTTTAAAATCTGAGGCTGTTTGTCAGGGTTGTCCCAGAAGCCTTCCTTGGACATTATGGTTTCAATTTGCTTAAGGCGGTGGGATTTTTGGGGGATGTCAAAGATGACCTCGCAGATCTTGTAACCGGTCAAGCAGTTCTTTGATCTGTGATTTAGATGGAGAAGTCATGAATTTCTCTCCTTTGCTTTTCGCAGTCTTTTCACACTCAAGATAACCATACTTTTCATCTTTTGTACAGAGGCCGGAAATTTTTCTGAATGAGTGCGCACGCCGTGAACTGACCACCAGGCACATTGTAGATTGTAGATTGTAGATTTCGGATTTGAGATATTTGATGCTCGATGCTCGATAGCGATCTACCGCTTACTGCTTACCGCTTACTGCTTACCTTTCCGTACTAATGCATAACCAAACCCCAAGAAAGAGATGGCGACACAACTCCAGGCGAACCAGTCACCATAGCGGGTGTAAATGGTCTTGCCTTTTCCTAACTGGAGGGTAGACAACAAGGTCGCGTTTTCGTACAAGCCGGTCACCTGCAAGATTCGGCCTTGAGCATCGATGAAAGCACTGATTCCGGTGTTGGCGCAGCGGGCAATGGGTATTCGATTCTCAACTGCACGCAGTACCGCCATGGAAAGGTGTTGGTAAGGGGCGCTGCTACGACCAAACCAGGCATCGTTGGTAATGTTGACCAACAGATTGGCACCACCATTGGCCAGGTCGCGACTGAGTTTGGGAAAGATGGCTTCGTAACAAATAAGCACACCCACTCGCGCTGCAGACACTTCCAGCACTACAGCTTGTTTGCCGGAAGCGAAGTTTCCAGCAGCTTGAACTAGTTTGTCCACAAAAAACAAAATCTTTTTCCACGGGACATATTCGCCGAAAGGTACCAAATGGATCTTGTCATAATAACCAGTAACCATCCCGTCGCCATCGAGAAGATAGGCGCGGTTGTATAATCTCAATTCTACTCCCTTTCTGCGATAGGCAGGACTGCCGAATAGCAAGGGTTTCTTCAGTTTTTGTACCTCTTGAATGAGGGTCTTGGTGTTCTGCCGGTCTGCCAGGAAATAGAATGGTGTGGCCGTCTCAGGCCAAAGCACCAGATCTGGTTGCTGCTTGGCTATCTCTTTGGTGAGCCGTATATATTTTTCCAGGGTGGCTTGCTGGAAAGCCGGATCCCACTTGGTATCTTGGCTTACATTACCCTGCACCATAGCAACTTTGAAGGATTGATCCTGGTGGGATTCAAAAGTGGCCAATCGCCACCGGCCATAGCCATAGACCACCGAGACCAAGCCGACCAGCAGCAGGGTGGAAATAAGTTGAGTCACTCTTTTTCTCTGGTTCTTTGAGCCGAAGATCATCCGGAAGAGTAAAGCACTCGAGAGGACCAGGACAAATGAAATCCCATAGACGCCGGTGAGGTCAGCCATTTGTATGACCGAAAGCCACCGGTACTGGCTATACCCCAGGTTTTCCCACGGAAATCCGGTCAGTAAATGACTCTTTCCCAATTCTAGGGTAACCCAGAGAAAAGGCGCAAGCAGAAGCCACGGCAGACCCCTCTGCCGCAGCCAGCTTAATCCTGCACAGAAGAGTCCTGGAAATAGAGCCAGATAGGCCACCAGTAGAAAACAAACCATCAGGCTGACCGGGAGAGGAAGATTACCGTAGTGGTTTACTACATAGGTGATCCAATAAAGCAGGCTCAGACCATGGCATACCCCGGCGAACCAACCAAGGGTGAAGGAAGCAGGAGCTTTGTTGGCTCCTGCCAGGAAGAGTAAAGGGATAAGAACCGCCCAACCAACCAGAGGGTGGCCAATGGGGGGGAAACAGAAAGTTAGGAGCAGGCCTGAAAAGGCTGCGATAAAGTAGTGCTTTGGACTCGCATTAAAGAACTGCTGTATGTTCACTCTAGTCCCCCAACCATTGACGATTGACGATTTGGGATTGACGATTTGGGATTGAGGATTGACTATTGGCTATTGAGGATTTGGTCAGAGATGGCATGGAGGTTGTTATCATTGCTGCTCAGCAACCACCTCGCGAATGTATTGACGGTCATCGTCTGAAATCTCGACGAAACGAACACCTATTCCTCTAGGCTCATCGGCACCTTCTGGATTGTAGATGTTTGACCTCGCAACCCGGGCGCTTGCTCTCAGAAACTGACGGGAATGGGGTACCTTAATAATCATACGAAAAGTTTCGTTGGATTCGGGTTGTTCTTGGCAGTGTACGAATGCGCCCCCGAGACTGATATTATTGACCTCGCCTTCAATTGGACCCTGGGCGGTTAGCATCGTAACGGGCCAGGTCACCTCTACTCTAGGAAACTGGCGTTTTTCTTCTCCCACAGAGAACTCCTTTTGCACCGCAGGCCATTTGTCCGAGGTCCCTTGGTTTTTTCAATTCAGAAAGAATGTAAACCCTGATGTTGCATACCAATGTCGAGGAAAAACGCGCTAGAGTGCGTCAGATGTGGCTGCGCACAGGCTCGGACAGGTCGAGGCGTACTTGACCGTACGTCAAGTCCTGTCCGAGGCGAGCACGGCCGCAGATGGCGTGCCATAGCGCGAGCGCAGCGGTTTTTACCGGTGTAGGTATGCAACATTAGGGTTCAGTGTTGGCTGGGGGGTCTTTAGTGTATGCGTCTTGTTTCTGTACTTTAATTCTAACCTTGCGAATCTTTCTGGCATCTGCCGATTCGATTGTCATTTCAAGAGGGGCGTGGATTATTGTTTCGTGAGGTTGCGGGACTCTGCCCAACAAACTGGTTATGAACCCTCCAACCGACTCGAAATTCCCTTTCGGGATTTGAAGGCCAAAATGTTCGGTCAGTTTTTCGATTTCAAGTCGCGCGTCTACCAAGAGATCACCTTCGTCGGTGGCTACCATGAGGATCTCGTCATCGTCGTACTCGTCGCGAATTTCGCCGACGATCTCCTCAATGATATCTTCAATGGTAACCAATCCTGCAACACCGCCATATTCGTCAATGACGATGGCCATATGGGACTTCTTGTCGCGAAGTTCTGTGAGGAGGTGGCTGATCTTTTTAGTTTCGGGGATAAAGTAAGGTGTGCGTACTATGTCCTTTAGATCTAGATGCTTCTCGCCCCAAGAGGACAGCAAATTCTTCACATGTAGAATTCCAATTATGTCGTCGATATTCTCTGCATACACAGGAAAGCGAGAGTGGCCTTTGGTGATGACTAATTGGAGAAGTTTTTCAATGGGAGTATCACCGCTGACAATTACCGCATCAGTGCGAGGGACCATAATCTCTCTGGCCACAGTGTCGCGAAAGGAGAGAATACTCTGCATCATCTCTCCTTCGTCTTCACTCAGAAGCCCTTCCTCCTCACCGACGTCAATGAGTTGCTGGATTTCTTTTTGAAGATCAGGATGTGAGGTCTTCTTGCGGTGTCGTAACTTGAAGAGGGCGGCGATTTTTCGCCATAAGCCTGTTTCGGGTCCTTCTTCCAAGGGACTCAGAATCTCCTTATGTATAGCGGGATGTGTTTTCGCCCCAAGCTCGCCTGGCCCCGGTGCGCTGAAGTGGGTTAATCTTAACAGTCTCTTTTTCGCTTTGTCAAATATATTGTTAAAGTTATGCAGTCCTGTTTTGAAAGCGATAGGCGAGAAGTTTGTAAGCCAGCTTGGCGGCAAAGAAATCGGGAGCAATGTTTCCAGGCTGGGGGCAGAGTTCCATGATGTCAGCTCCCACGACTTCTCTGGAGCGGCACACTAACCGGAGTAGCTCAAGAACCTCATACCAGTACAGACCCCCAGGCTCTGGGGTACCTACAGCTGGCATAATAGCAGGATCGAATACATCCAGATCAATGGTGATGTAAACCTGCGGTCGCAGTTGAGCAACTACTTCTTGTTGCCAATCCGACCGATTTTGGATATCTGCTGCGAAAAAAATGGGCAGTGCTTGTTCCTGAGCCCAGCGGTGTTCCTGAGAACTCATCGAACGGATCCCAACTGGAACCAATTCCGCATGACGACTGGCGAGTCGCATGACACAGGCATTGCTGTATTCTGCACCTTGATAGGTTTTACGTAAATCGGCATGCGCGTCGAGTTGCAGGACTGAAAAGTCATCTACCCGGCCAGCCATCGCCTGGATCATACCCAATGAGAGTAGGTGTTCTCCGCCGAGCATCAACGGGAAAAGACCAACGTCAAGTGTTTTTTCGCCAAGAGACCGGACCTTAGCTACCATCGCGCTCGGGTTGCTCGCATCCACCTCCATTTCTTCAAGCGTAACAATACCAACCCGAAAAACCTCCTGACCTGTTTCTTCATCAAAAAGCTCAAGCTGCTGGGAAGCCCGCAAGATAGCACCAGGTCCCTGGCGAGTGCCGTCCATGTAAGTGGTGGTAGCATCGTATGGTACGGGGATAATCAGGACTTCTGCATTATTTGGGTCGGGTGAGGCTCCATCCCGTCCACCAAAAGAGGTGGACGCTGCGGCGAGGGTTGCAAAAGACTCCAGTCCGTATTTTTGTTCTGTGCTCATGAGGTGAGAGTACGTGTCGCCTGAGTCAGTGCTCCAGACGATTGCGTTCTTCCTGGACGATATGGGCCGTCCGTCTGATGTCTTTGGGGAATTCAACGCCCCGATCCAGAAGCTTCACTTCACTTTTCTGCACGCCAAACAAATTGTTTACATGGGAGATGGCATGGTCAGAGTCAAATTCTTTGCAGGAGAAAATATCCAGACTAAGGTAGTTCTTATCAGGAAAGGTGTGGATGCTAATATGACTTTCCGCGATGAGGACAAAGCCTGAAATTCCCCAATCCTCTGGATTCTCGGCCTCGTATCGAAACACGTAAGGGGGCATGATCTTGGTCATTTTAATTTGAGAGGGATACTCGCTCAAGAAGTTGTAAATAAGAGAAATATTCTCCAGTCGCTGGCGATCACAGCCATAGCCGTCCAACATCAGATGTGTGCCAAAACCGTATTCAGGCCTTTTCAATTTAGCCACCTCCTTGTTCCATTGAGCTATTTCTGTCCTCTTTCTTCATATTGGAGCTAAACCCAGACCTTCAGTTACCTCAGGAATTTTGTCCAACTAAAAAACGGGAGGGGAGACCATCCACTCTGACACCTGACACCCTGAGATTTACTGGATTTCGGATTTGTTCAAGAGTGGATTGTCAAGATGGGAATTTTGGTTTGCTGTGCAAATTTGATCGCCTCCATTATTCTTGGCCAAGTATAGGTGCTGATCAGCGATCCGGAGCAGGGTCTCAAGATCTTGTTCCAGGGTATTCAATTCACCTTCCAACTGGGCCATGCCTATACTAAGAGAGGCGGGCCCGAGGTTACTTTTGTTAAACTTGTTTCGCAGCCTTTTTGCCACCAGCATTGCCTGTTCGTGTTTAGCGTGCGGGATAATTACGGCAAACTCGTCACCCCCATATCGATAGACCGAGTCAACATTGTCGCGACTATAAAACATCATTAACCTGGCCAATTCTTTGAGCAGGCCGTCTCCTTTTTGATGACCAAGCTGGTCATTGTACTCTTTGAAATTGTCGACGTCGACCAGAAGAAGGAACAAACCATAATGCTGCCTAAAAGCACGAATCGCTTCTCGTTTAAGGTTTTCATCGAAGTAGCGTCGATTGTATAGGTTGGTGAGTCCGTCACGGATTGAAAGTCTTTTGAGTTCTGCCCTCAGCTCACGTTCACGGATGATGCGATTAATTTTTGCCTCTAATTCATTGATATTAAATGGTTTGGAGATGAAATCACTGGCTCCAATTTCGATGACGTCGGTGTATTTGTATTCCTCTTGGTATCCGGTAACCACAACTACATCTATGTCCTCGAAGTCTGTTTTTATGCGTTTGGTCAGCTCAATTCCGTCCATTCGAGGCATGCTGATATCTGTTATGATGATATCAAACTCGCTCTCGCCCAGTTTCTCTAGAGCATCGACTCCATCGACCGCGGTAACACTAGCATGGCCAAGCTGACTTACTACCTCGTGGAGCAAGCCAATCATTTCCTCGTCGTCGTCTACAGAAAGCACGGAATATGAAGTTTGTTTTTCTTTGTCCACCGTTATCATACCTCGTGAAAAAGGGTTATAAGTTGTGGTAGCCTGCTATGGCAAGCTGGAAATATAGCCCAGAATTAATTATTTTACAACTTTTTTTCGCAGTGAGGTAGCTGGCAATATCCGCAGCTTGGGCTGCCATCTACTTCGGCCCGAAGCACCACCGCACGGCAAGGACAGCAGGCCGAGCGTAAGCGGAGGGAATATCCGAGCCCTCAAGCGGTAAGGCTGACTAGCAGCAATTGGTAAAGTTGAAAGGACATTCCTGGTATCTGTTCTTGCGTTCCGAGTCTCACGGTCTGGTCACTTCAGAACAAACACCAGGAAGGCCAAAAGGGGAGGCTGCGAAACAACGAGCACCTGAGCCTCCTGTCTTTACGCATCTCAGCTTGGCTAGAGCCAGCATGAAGATTTGGTGCATTTTCAAAAGCGACACTGCCATAAAATGGCGCGAATTGCTCGTTGTGGAGGAGCCTTCCCCTTTGCCCTGTGTCGCTCATAACATTTTTGGGGAAACTCCTGAGGCTCTAAAGGTTGACCCAAGCATCACAATTTTGCTAAAGGATTAGATACAATTAATTTGTTGGCTGGCTGAATAAGATTAGTGCTGAGAAATCCATCGGGCCGATCCCCAGTCTGGATGGGGCGAAACGAACACGGTGGTGGGCGAATGGAGAAGGAGCCTAATGGCCAAGATTACCATCATATGCAAGAAAGATGAGGATCTGGCGGCAAAGCTCGGTCTGGAGGTAAAGCAGTGGTTCGAGCGGCGAGGCGCGGAGGTTTTTCTGCTCGAAAATATTGCTCACCATGCTGAGCAGAGCAGCTTTGAAGATTTTATTCATCAAGTACCATCCGATAGTCTGGCTGTGGTGGTTCTTGGGGGTGACGGCACATTGCTCAGTGTAGCCAGACTTCTCACAGAGCGAACCATTCCGGTTCTGGGAGTAAACATTGGCGGAATGGGTTTTCTCACCGAAGTAAGCTTAGAGGACTGCTACCGTTTCTTCGAAGATATTTTGGGACAGCGGTTTGAAGTGGAAAGACGCATGCGCCTCCAGGCCGGTTTATTCAGACAGGGTGAATGCTTGCTCAACAGTACTGTTCTGAACGATGTGGTGATCAACAAGGCCGCTCTTGCACGAATTGTTGACCTGGAAGTAACCATTGACGGTCTTCCTCTGACAACCTACCGGGCTGACGGACTTATCGTTGGAACTGCTACAGGATCAACCGCTTACAATCTTTCCGCCGGAGGCCCCATCGTCTATCCAACGGCCGAGACTATCATCTTAACGCCTATCTGCGAGTTTTCTTTGACAAATCGTTCCATTATTCTACCGGGCGACGCCCATGTTGAAATCAGGGTGGGCGCCAAGGCAACAGATGTTACTCTGACCTGTGATGGACAAGTGGGATGTGAACTACAAGCAGATGATATTGTCCGTGTAGAGGAGGCCCCTCAACCCCTCTTTCTGATCAAGTCTCGCCAAGAGGACTATTTCACCATTCTCCGAAATAAGCTGCAATGGGGACAGAGAGAGATTGAAGATTGAAGATTGCGGATTGGGGGTTTCGGATTTAACTCGTCCTCGTTCTTGATATGGAGAGGCGGAAGTTGATGGAAATTACAAATCACAAAACCCAATGAATTAAGGTTTCAGGTTTCAGCTTTTATGTTTCTTTTCCCTGACACCTGACACCCGACACCTGACACCCTGAGATTTGGTGCTTGGGATTTGAGATATTTGATTTCACGGTTTGTTGTTGGAGGAAAATCTGAATATGCCTGAGATCGCTCCCTTAAAGGGGCTGCTATACGATCAGAAATTGATCGGAAACATGGACAAGGTGATCACTCCGCCTTTTGACGTGATCTCTCCTGAGGAACAGGAGATGTATCATAAGCGCCATCCCTACAACATGATTCGTCTCATCCTGGGACAGCATAAACCGGGCGACAATGAGGAGCATAACTGGTATTCCCGAGCAGCTGAGGCACTTGCGGCCTGGCAGAGAGAGGGGGTGCTGATCCAGGATCCCAAGCCGGCGTTTTATGACTACGAGATCAGTTATCAAGAGTCAGCTAATCTGTCGAAAACTCGGCAGGGCTTTCTCTGCCTGGTGAAGCTGCAAAACTTCTCTCATGGATCAGTACTTCCTCACGAGCGCACCTACGAGGCGACCAAGTCCGAGCGGTTGAAACTGATGCTCGCTTGCAATGCTAATCTTAGCCAGGTGTTTGCTCTTTATCCAGACCCGGCCCACATAGTGAAGCAAAGTCTGCATCAGGGACGTGAACAAGGGCCGGTGTTTAATTTCACAGACAGCAACGGTATTCACCACCGGATGTGGCGCGTTACCCGAGCAGAGGTGATTCAGAAGGTGGTGGAGTGCATGAGGGATAAGCGGCTTTATATTGCCGACGGTCATCATCGGTATGAGACAGCCCTCAATTACCAGAAGCTCATACAGCAAAGACACCCTGAAAGGGGAGAGCGGGCTTTATTCAATTACGTTTTCATGTATCTGGCCGATATGCACCAGGAGGGGTTGTCCATCCTTCCCACCCACCGGATGTTTGTTCAGCTGCCGCAGTTCCAGATGGATTCATTCCTGGCACGGGCTGCCGAACATTTTGAAGTGGAGCGTTTTCCCTTTGATGAAGCTGGGCGCAGCCAGATGTTCAGAGAGTTCCTCAACGCCCTGTACTCCGCCGATGATCGTCATTACATTGGTGTTTATGAATCTGGAGCAGGTCAATTTGTACTCTTGAAGCTGCGAGACAATGTGGGTCATGAATCTTGGCTTGCTCAATTGGAATCACCCTTGCAGAAGCTGAATGTGGTGGTACTCACCGAGTTAGTCCTCAAACGACTCCTCAAAGTGGATGAGAGGACACTTAATGACGAGACCAAAATTAAATATCGACACGATGCCTTGGAGGCTGTGGAAGAGGTAGACCGTGGTCTTTTCCAAGTGGCGTTCCTATTGAATCACACCAAAATAGAGCAACTGCAAGAAGTGGCGAATAGTGCCTTGTTCATGCCGCATAAGTCTACCTATTTCTATCCAAAGGTTATCGATGGTTCAGTTCTCAATCTTCTGGATCCCAATGAAGATGTGCAACTCTGACGCTTGTAGACCACTGCAGGGAGAAACTCTGGACACCGTTTTCCAGGGGCGCCTAAAAATAATCCAGCCTGAGAAGGGCTATCGCTTTTCCATTGACGCAGTTCTACTGGTAGGGCTTACCAGAATTCGTCAAAGGGATCGGGTTGTTGACCTTGGGACCGGCTGTGGCGTCATTCCACTACTACTGGCCTACCAGCATGCAATAGACCATATCACCGGCGTTGAGATTCAAGAATCCCTAGTTGCCATGGCAAGGAGAAATGTCCTCATCAACGAGCTTTCCCACCTGATAACAATAGTCCAAACAGACCTGAAGAAGATGGACGCTGCCATGGTTGGCGGGTCGGTGGACCTGGTGGTGAGCAATCCCCCTTATGGAAAATTGCGCAGCGGGCGGCTCAATCCCAATTCGAAAAAAGCGATAGCTCGGCATGAGTTGTTGGCCAATGTGGGAGATGTGGTTCGGGCAGCTGCCCAACTCCTGCCACAGAAAGGACGGTTGGCTCTCATCTATCCTGCACGGCGATTGCCCAACCTGCTCAAAGAAGTTTGCTTGAACGGATTTGCCCCAAAGCGTCTCACCGTCATCCACTCCACGCTCGAGTCAGAGGCTAAGCTGGTGCATCTGGAGTCAATCAAGGGGGGGGGAGAAGAACTGCGGCTAAGCAAGCCGTTTGCAATTTACCGCAACGACGGTGAGTATACGGATGAGATGAAAGCTATCTATGGGAACGCTGCCGCTGTTTCGTGAGCAAGGTTTCCAGATTACGTCTCAATTCAGGATCTGATATGGTCTCAAGCAGTCTTCGCTGTTCCTGGCTTAGGGGTTGGCCAGGCCCTGCATCCCTTTCAGGATCTGGGGCAGGATGAGAACCGGTCGAAGGTGGACCAGACTGAACCTTGTCCAAAGTTCCTTGACGGAAACGCAGCTCTTTTATTTCTAGAGAGGGAAGCTCTTCATTTAACTTCTGCCGCAATTCCTCTGCCAAAAAACGGAGATGATTTAGCCACACCGAGTTTTCCACCCGTACCTGTAGCACCCCGTCTTTCAAAAATTCTGGTTGGGTTTGTTTGGCAAGTTGGGATCCCACTATCTCGTGCCAACGAAGCAAGGGTAGGGAGGCTTCGATATTGTTCTCCCACTTCTGGTCCCGGAAGAGTTGTTTGAGAATTGAGCCGATATGTTCAGGGCGTCTTTTTTTTTGCAATGTCTGACCTTACGATAATTACATGTCATCAGAGTGCAGGATTTCCAGAAAATCCTCTGCACTATATTTCTCCAATTGATCCCAACGCTCCTTCTCGCCCTCGTCAACGAGGGTCTGGTACTCCTCGGGATCAAAGGTACCGCTGATTTCGACAATCCAGAAACTGTTGGCGAGTTGGTTTATCTCCAGATATTCCTGAACCATCTCCTCGGCTTCGTCGGCATCATCAGCTCTCAGGATAAAGGGAACAGTCATATACTCACTCTCGCCCACCTGGTAGCCAAGTGTTATCTCAAATATATAGAGCCCTTCTTCAAGATCAAAGACCATGGGGAAACTCCTTTCTACCTCTGGGGCCCATTTCTGAAACTAACTATAATAAAGCCTACAACTTCGTCAAGAAAAATTATAGTAAAGTGGGATTTCAGATTTCAGATTTTGGATTTTGGATTGGAAAAAATGCAAATTAAAAAGTCAAAACGCCTATTAACTTAGCTCCGCAGGATAACTACATGTCCCCTCTCCCCCCAATAGACTGTGTCGCAATTCGTCATCCCGGCCAAGTCCGCCGGCGGCGGACGCGAGCCGGGATCCAGAAAGAATTTGATTATATTGAACTTTCACTGGATTCCGGATCTCGCCCCGCGAAGCGGCGCGTGTCCGGAATGACGGGTTCGGTGAATTGTGACATAGTTTCCAAGGGGAGAGGAGATTTTTGTGGAACTAAGTTAATAGGCGGATTTCGGATTGCAAAAAAACGGGGAAACTCTTGGTTGATCTTCACTTGCGATTGGCTCAAAATCGTGCTAAACAAAAACGACTTGATAAAAGGTTATTGTTACGAGAGAAAGATAGCCAAGCCTCAACTCCCCATATAGGCTAACCGCATGGGAGGCACCGCCAAAGAAAATCTTGACCTTCTAGAACAGAAGATCAAATTTACCCTCCGCCCGCTGATCAATACCATTAACACCTCGGGAATGAACAGGGAGCGTAAGAGTCAGTTGGATACTTTGCTCCTTGAGATCTCCGACCTCCAGCACAATCTTGAAACTCACTTTGAACAAGAGGGGTCAACTGAAGATAAGATTCGGTTGACCAGCCTGGTGGACTACCTTTATTCTCTCATCAAAGGGGCGAGTGTAAAGGTGCAACTACCTGAGCGGCGTGAGTATCCAAGAAGCGATATCCAGGTGGATGTGCAACCTACTGATGAAACATCTCAGTCAGAGGGCATTCAGATTCTAAATCTCAGCATGGGGGGCATGCGGTTGCACTCGCTGAGTGAGCTCAAGGTTGGTAGTGTATTCAAAACGAAGTTGAATTCATCGCGTCACGGGATTCTCCTCCTGCGAGGAGAAGTACTCTGGTCGAGACCGAAACAAAATGGTGAAGGTTATATTGTAGGTGTACATTTTTTGCCTATGGATGGAGAGGAAGAGAAAACTCTGAGAAGCTTTTTGGAAGAGTGGGCTTCCTGAAGCAGCAGACTATTTTGTCTGCAAGAAAACTTGATTAAATAAAGAGTGCCCTTGCAGACATCTGGAGAAGGCGAGGGCGGCTACCCTGCTCGAGGTGTAAAGAGATGGCAAGAGACTACCGACCCAATGTAAGAGAAAGCAATGTTATTTCTCGCTTGGATTCCGCCAAGGAAAGGGCACGAACTTCGGCCATTAATCAGCTCTATGAGGTAGGAGAGGATCTGGCGAATCGGATTGCCATGAAGCTGCTTGAAGAAAATCTCATAGAGACTAAGAACAAGAAAGAACTGGAGCGCCAGTTGGCAGGCTGTATCAAAATACTAATAACAGCGGAGGATTTTGACGTCCAGTACCAGATCGCTCCACTCAGGACGGTAGTGCGACGTCCCAATTTCATCAGCCTCTATATCACCGCTTTCATCATAGAAAAATTGATTAACCATAGAACAATTATTGATATTTACGGCACGGACGAAGAAATATACCAATGCGTCAATTCCCGAGTGAGTCGGATGATTCGCATATAGAAGCCCGCAGGTAATCTGAGGTGTTGTTGGAACAAGGGAAAGGCCATCATGAGGTGGTCTTTTTTTATTCTTGCTGTGGCAGTCCGGATCAGACAACGAGGTAGAGAGCTAAAGGTGTTAATGGAGTACCAGAAAATTGGGTGAGTAGAAATTCCAAATCACAAATCCCAAATATCAAACAAATCCCAATGACCAAAATTCCAAATTCCAAACCGGTTTTTTGTTTTGGTCATTGAAACTGGGGACCCGCCCTCAGGGTGGGGAGTCCGGAGGACCAATATTGGAATTTGAGATTTGTTTGTAATTTGGTGCTTGGAATTTGATATTTTTCAATGCCCCATCGCCACACTATTCTTCTAGTTGAGGAACGGTAGATCAACGAAATCACTTTCACCCAGAAGTGGTGTTGGATAAAGGCACTCCATAATTCCCAGATGGTTAATAATGTCTTTTATTTTGTTGGCAGCATTTTCCAATGTTCGCAAGTCGTCTTTAGATATCTCTCCCTCTTTACGTCGCAGAAGATGTATCCTGCCAAAAATCAAAGTGAGTGGCCCATTGACGGAGCCCTGTACGGCTTCTGTAAACGCACTCATAGTCAGGAGCCGTTCATTTTTTATCAGAGTATCCTGGATCCTCTTTAATTCGTCATACATTATCTTGTGTTGGAGAATTGCTTTTAAGCGCGCCTTGAGCTCGGGCATAAAAAAGGGCTTGGTGATATAATCAATCGCTCCAACTTCAAGTCCTTTGACAATGTCCTCTTTATTTCCTGCCGCCGTAAGCATTACTATGGGAATATGCTTCGTCTCTTCATCACTTTTTATAATCTCTGTCGCCTCGATGCCGTTCATCACTGGCATCATGATATCCATCAATATTAAGTCAGGCTTGAGTCTGCGCACAGTGGTCACAGCTTCGCTGCCATCGGTGGCTGTGAGAACAGTCAGTCCCTCAAGTTCAAACTCGGCGTGCAGGATTTCTCTCAGTTCGTCATCATCCTCAACGATGAGCACCGTGAGAGACCTTTTCTTTAACATGGAAAGTGTGCCCATATTTTCTCCTTGACTTAAGATTGGTCTAACTCTGAAAATCTTTCAGATTCAAATCACCCCACCGGTAGGATGGTCGTTGGCAGATTTGTAAAAAGCACGCCTCTTGCCTGACGGCTTGGCAGGTGGTGAGAGAAGTAGTGTCCGGCAGCTGCGATTGTTGACCCTGACCTTCAAAATTCATGCCTAAACCGAGGCGCCAACCTCAAAAGGTTTCACACTTTCCACGATCTCGCGACGACCCTTCTCGAAACATGCGGGTTACAGGTCTCTGAGAGAGATTATGATGGGTGGGTCTGAGAGAGAAAACTGATAGTTGGTTGCCCAGCGGCAGGAATGATTGATACCCAACATCTAACTGTTGCTTTTTAGAAAAAAAAAGAGGCGGTCATGACAGACCGCCCCTTATCCTCAATTTTGGTGGAGCTGATCGGGATCGAACCGACGACCTCTTGAATGCCATTCAAGCGCTCTCCCAACTGAGCTACAGCCCCAGCCACTGTAAACTCTCATTATATATCAAGATGCCGGAAAAGTGTCAATGTGATTCTTGTTGACTTGGGGCCTTGAAATTTGCTACTAACAAAGGTGAATTATATTCTTCCTAAAGTGATGGTCGAAAAGCATGTAAACCAACCCACATCAGACCAATGCGAAAACATAACGTTTTTCTCGTTGACGACCACACCATTTTTGCAGAATCTCTGAAACTGCTTCTCGAAGCGAGACCAGAATTCTGTGTCATTGGCAGTACCGATAGCTGCCTCTCAGCCATTGACCAAGCTAAAGAGTGCCGACCCGATATCATCCTCATGGATCTTTCCATGCCCGATATGAGTGGCATTGAGGCGACGCGCCGGATCCTCGAGGAGTTGCCAGATACAAAAGTGGTGGCTCTGACCATGCACAAAGACGAGGGGTTTGTTGCCCAATTTTTTGAAGCTGGTGGCTCTGGGTATCTGGTGAAAGATATGGACGCCCAGTGTCTTTTTGGAGCTCTGCAAGCTGTCTGCAGGGGAGAGCGCTTCCTAAGCCCGTCTATATCAGCTGAACATATCAATGGCTGCGGCGAGAGCGATGAAGACGAAGATCGGGCCAAGCTCTCACCCCGCGAAAGAGAGGTGCTCAAACTTATCGCAGAAGGGAAAAGCAGAAAGGCGATTGGCAAGACACTCAACATAAGCGTTCGAACTCTGGACACACACCGTACCAATATTCTCCTAAAGCTAGGGTGCAAGAGCACGGCCGAGTTGGTGCATTACGCAGTCCGCAGAAACCTGGTCGAGTTGATTTGATCACTCCATGACCTAGCCCGGATATTTCATGAATTGGAGTCGCGAGACCGTGGAGAAGGGTGTGCCACCGGGCAACCGCAGGGGGTTGGATCCAAGGCGTACTTGAACAGTACGTCGCAGGGTGCGACACCCGAGGACGCCCGGAAGGACTCTCATATCCGCGGTCGCAGCAAGCGATTCATGTAATATCCGGGCTAATTAAAAAGCTACAATGAGGGCTACAGCCCCCACCGCGAAACAGTAAGGGGCGAAATAAAAAAGTTTTCCCCTTTCCACCAGGGACCGCAGTACTCCTAAAGCTACCCAACCCACCACAAAAGCAGAGAAAGAGCCGACGGCCACAATATGCCATTCTGGATAATTGCCATTGAGGTGGAACATTTCAGAGGCGAGGGCTCCCAAAATGGCAGGAATCGATAGTAGAAAGGAAAAGCGGAATGCCGTTTCAGGCCTGAGGCCGAGTAGCAAACCGGTAACGATGGTCACCCCAGAGCGTGACACCCCAGGGCTGATGGCGGCTCCCTGAGCCAGGCCGATCACCAGGGCGTCCAGTACATTGGGGCTGTCCAGATGCTTGCGGTGCTGGCGGGACCAGCGACTCCACACCAGGAAGAACCCGGTTATCCATAAGCAGAGACCGACTATGGCGGGCGAGGTAAAGAATCGCTGGAAGACATCGCGCAAGAGCAATCCGATCACGGCAGTGGGCAGGGAACCCACCAGGATCATGACCGCCATTCTTACGCCACTACCTTCAGCAGTAGAAGCGGGGGTGGGTGGGGCTGATGGAGTGCGGCTGAAAAACCTGAGGCAGTCGGTAAACATCAAAAGGAGGTCGGCACGAAAGACCACGAACACCGCCATGAGGGTAGCGACATGCACTGCCACGTCGAAAAACAGTTGTGGTTCCCGGAAACCGAATAGATACTGCGCCAGCGCTAGATGCCCCGAGCTGCTGACCGGAAGAAATTCAGTGATGCCTTGCAGAACGCCGAGACACAAAGCCTGCAGGATGTTCATAGACTACTACGTTAATAATCTTCCGCTCCGAGAGGGCGGGAAAAAGTGTACTTGGCAGGTTCCACCACCAGTTTTTTTGCAGCCTCGCCAGTATTGCCCCCTAATACGCTGAAAGGTAGAGAAACGACGAAGAAAGCAGTCCCGATTACAGTTGCCGCAAGGCCGAGAGGTCTGAGAACTACCAAATCAAACATCATAGACACTGCATTCCTGTCCTCTCCGGTAATAGATTGCTTCCTTTTTGCCAGGACAGGAGATGCCGCCCAGGTGAACAACAGCACAGCTGCGATCAGAAAGACCAGTGACTTCTTCTTGACAGTGCCCATGTAGATACCCTCCTTGCGAAAAGGGCGGCTTCGAGGCTTAGTTCCGCCCGCTGATACTTGGGGAATGACAGAGAATAAATCAGCAATACAGTACCTTACCACAAATGTACCTGAACATGCTATGCAAATGTTGTACCTCTAAAAACGAGTAGTCACCGCAATCCAAACCATCTGTTTTTTACTGCTGCAGCGAAAAGAAATCGGAAGTCCATGTCATATGTTTTTTGTAATGGTACCCAGCGTTTTTTCTGGACTTTTACTGGGTGGAGAGCTAAACTTCCTGAGTGCGAAAAGCCCTACCATATATACCGCTTTACGATTGACCACGACGAGCTGGTATCCATCCGGACACTAGCTGAAAGGAGATCTGCTATGAGTTCGACCCCACAACATTGCCCAGGATACGAATCCTTCAAGGGCCTCAAATCATTTGTCTGCAAATGTAACGGTTGCGGAGCAGAGAAGGAGATATTCTCGGACGAGTTCAATAAAACTCACAAGTGTGCTAAATGCGGCGCCACCATTGATTTCACCACCTGTTCTTTTGAGGCAGGGGGAGGGGACGACACTCCCCGTTAAAAGTTTCATCGCTTTGCCGGTAAAGATAGAGAGCTGTCTTGGAGTACTGAAGTATTGTAGAAATAGAAATTCCAAATCCCAAATCCCAAATATCAAACAAATAACAATGACCAAAATTCAAAATTCCAAACCTGTTTTGGTCATTTGATATTGGAATTTGATATTTTTCAGTGCTCCATTACCCCAGCATATTTCCACCCAATCCCACTCCGATTCACCAACTATTAATTAATTTGTTTGCTTCTCAGGTCCCTGTTTCTGAATGGCAGATCGGCGAATAGTTCTCAGAGTGCCAGACACCAATTTCTCTGTGTCATAGCCGGCGTGAAAGGTATTGATGTCGGGTGCGCCCACACGCCCGATCGAATAGGTCAGCCATTGCACGGCTAAGACGAGATCAAGAAATTGCTGCAAAGGCTCATTGGTGGGTGGCAGATTCACCATCTCAATGGGGTTATTGGAGTGGATGGGCAAGGTGGGTTGGTCAAGCGATTCAGACTGGATCCAGATAATGCGTGTCTCAAAGAGCTCCTGGAGCACCGGGACTACTTCCGCCGCCCGGGCGGCAGTGTCGTCGTCGACAATGAGGAAAGTGACGGTGTCGGACGTACGGGTGATGAAATAATGAGTGTGGCAGTATTCCTCGATGCCAGTGAAGTGGGCCACCCGGTTGAATTCATGCATCTTGTAGCTGGCGAAACGGGCAACTATTCTTGCCCAGCCGCTACCTACAAAGAACGTCTGGCCGCTCTGGGCCCAGAGAGCGGCTTTGGAGAACAGCGGTTCGTGGAAAGAGGCTGACAACAGACTGCGAGTATGGGACAAAAGAATGTGCCAGTCCAGCTTGCTCTTCGCCGCTCGGATGAGGGTGAGAAGGACAGCCCAGAACGTTTTGGTTTGGGCGACATCATGGTGGTAACCCACGTATTGTTTTGCATGTTCATCTTTGTAGTTTGTCTGGTGGAGTTCCTCTGCAGGCGAGGCGTGGATAGGCCATACCACAGTTGCCAGTTGTGCCAGGGGGCTTTGCAGATTATCAGTAACTGCCACCACCGGCGCGCCTGCGCTCAGAGCGCGTTTTGCTCCCTCCAACACCCGTGCGGTACGGCCGGAGACACTGATGCCGATAAAGAGATCTCCTGGTTTCAAGTATTGGGCGGTTTGGCTGGCTTCCAGAGAGGGCAACCCTGAGACCTGGCCACGCTTTTCCAACAGCCAGTGGCCAAATAAGGCAGCGCAATGAGAATCCCCCGAGCCACTGATGATAATTTTTCCGGGCGCAGCAGGCCAGTCCGGCACCGAGAGCGTATGGTGCAAGGCAGCGATTCTTTCCTGCTCAAGAATTTCTTGAAAGATATATTCACGACTGAGCATTGAAGGATCCACCTCCTGAAGAAGATTTTCTCTAAACTATCCATGGACAGAGCCAGCTGTCAAGGATCAGCCGTATTTTACCGAAATTCGTTAATTCGTTGATTAGAGAATTAGGGAATTAGGGAATTAGAGAATTAGTTAAGTCGTAGAAATCGTTGAAGTCGTAAAAGCCGTAGAAGTCGTAGAAACCGTTAAAACCGTAGAAATCGTCATTCCGGACGAGTCCGCTACGCGGACGAGATCCGGAATCCAACGAGATTTGTATATAGTCCAATTCTTCCTGGATCCCGGCTCGCGTCCCGCTCTGCGAGACTTGGCCGGGATGACGCACTGTGACACAGTCTTCAATTGAAAAATCCGCAATCCGAAATCCGAAATTCTGACCTCCGACCTCCGACCTCTGACCTCCGATCTCTGACCTCCGACCTCCTTGGCGCGCCGAAGCCATCAGGCGAAGGCGGGTGATTACTGCCTCGCCGCTTCGGCATGCGGATTGCAACCCTCCCCGCCAGTTCCAAATTCCTCTGGTCCTGTGATGTTGTTGGCGAGTTGGTGGTACCCTGCACCAGTTCTTTCATAAAAGGAGTTTAGCGCGGTGAACTCAGTTGTTGTGCGAACTCTGTTCTCACTTTTCGTACCCGGTGGACTTGTGGTTTTTTCCACGGCGATCCTTTTATACATGGGTACGCTGGACAAATCCTTGTCTGCTTTAGTGCACATTTACCCCTATACAGTAGCGGCTGCAGGGTTATTGCTCGGCTGGCGTTTCAACCGCAGCCGATTGGTGTTCGCCATTCTGGTTCTGGCCCTTGCTGACAGGGCATTACTGTACTTTTCCGCTGGCAGTCTTGCCTCAGTGGGGATGGGACGAACCCTTTACAACACTGTCGCTTTTCTGCTTCCCTTGAATCTTGCGGCTCTCTCCTTAATGCAGGAACGGGGGATTATAACCGTACACGGTATCGTGCGGTTGAGCTTCATGCTGTCACAAGCAGTAGTAGTGTACCTGATCTGTCGTTTCCCGCAGCTTGGTTTGGCTGGTTTTTTCAACTACTCCTTGGCGAAAGGACATTTGCTTTCCCGTCTCTCCTTGGCTTTGCCTGCTCTCATGGCATTCGGGACTGCGTTTTTTCTTCTCGCTATTCGTTTTATCCGACACGAGACCGTTCTTGAGAATGGTTTTTTCTGGGCATTACTATCGGTGTTTTTGGCTTTCGCCACAGATAAGATTGGGTCTTTATCCACCATCTATTTCTCTACCGCGGGGGCCGTACTCGTCATCTCCGTGATTGAGACCTCCCACAGCATGGCATTTCGGGATGAGCTAACCGGGATCCCTGGGAGGCGAGCTTTGGACGAGGCCCTTCTCAAACTAACGGGCAACTATAGCGTGGCAATGCTTGATATCGATTTTTTCAAGAAGTTCAATGACCGGTACGGGCACGACGTTGGTGACCAGGTTCTCCGCTTGGTAGCCTCAAGGTTCGCCCAGGTCTCTGGCGGGGGTAAGCCCTACCGTTACGGTGGTGAGGAGTTCACTGTTGTCTTTCCAGGAAAGAGTGTTAGCGAGACTACACCCCATCTTGAGAGATTGAGAAAAGAACTGGCAAAGACCCGATTTATAGTGCGTGGTGGTGATCGACGCCGCAAGAAGCCGGTGAACCCGAAAAGGGTGGGGGGACCTCGAAAAAGAGTCAAGGTCACCATAAGCATCGGGGTAGCTGAACGGAACGAACGATATGGTAGTCCGGCCCAGGTGATCCAGGCGGCGGACAAAGCTCTCTACCGCGCTAAGAAAAAGGGACGCAATCGGACCAGTACCTAAAATTTAATCTTCAATCCAATATTAACAACCTTAAATCCGCAATCTTAGATCACTTTCACTTCTTTTTCTTGGCCGCTTCCTGCAGTTTCTTTTCTTCTTCTTCTTGAATCACGGCCAGGGCGGCGGCAGCAGCCGCTTGCTCTTTCGTTTTCTTGTCTTGAGCCTCGGAAGGAGATGTTTCCTTACCTGCACCCTCTTTTTCCGTCTCAGCCGAGTCGGTCTCCGGCGGCAGATATACGGTAACGTTTCGATGGGCGAACTCGATGCCTGCTTCACGGAAAGCCTCTTGAACCCGCTGGTAGACTACGCGGCGGACTAGGAACTGCTGGCCGGGAATTGTCTTGAATTTGATCCGCATTATCATGGCGGAATCATCCATTTCTCTCACCCCCTGGGACTTTATCTTGCCGAGCAAACCTGCGGAGAGCTTCTCGTCATTTTGAATCTCCTTACTTATCTTTTTAATGATCTTCCTGACTTTATCGACATCGGTGTCGTAACGAACCCGAATATTCAGCTTCATGATGTGATAGTCACGGCTGTAGTTCGTCACCGTATTCATATCACCAAATGGGACTGTAATTACCGGACCGCGATGATGGCGAAGCCTCATTGAGCGTATAGATATGTGTTCCACGCTACCCCTTTGTCCGGCGGTTTCCACATAGTCGCCGATGCGAAAAGCATCATCAATGAGAAAAAAGACCCCTGAAATGATGTCTTTCACCAGAGTCTGGGCGCCGAAACCGATGGCCAGGCCAACAATACCGGCGCCGGCTATCATGGGCCCTATGTCAATACCCATCTCCGACAGTATAATCATCGTTACTATTACCACCAGGACAATAAGGACGAATTTTCTCAGAAGCAGGAGCAAGGTGCCCTTCCGGGTGCCGCCGGCGCCGCCTTCTTCCATCTCTTCGTCGTCATCGGGAAATTCCTCCCGGAGTTTTCTGTCAATTAACGTCTTGGAATACTCCCAGACGATCAAGCCGAGCAGAAAAGCCATAATCATGCTGAGCACGGTTGACGAGAAGACCCGGGTAACTGAGATGTCAATGCCCCACAACCTGAGAATCAGGAAAAACATGGCCACCACCAGGACGATACGGAATAAGCGTTTGACAAAGGGGACATAGGTGGGCGCAGGTGGTTTCTCTTCGACATCAAGAGTGGATTCGCCAGGTGTGTCCGGCTCATCCTCTCTATCATCGCCGCTCAAATCTATGGTTTCAGTTAATTCACCAGAGGCGACCTTCAATAAACGCTGCCCCCATTGATCAATGCCAAGGAATAGGGGAATGACAAAAAGGCTGGCAATGAGTTTGAGAATCGTGACGTTCCCTGCAATCATCAGGGCGCTGATTTGCCAGAAGCACCCTACAAAAACCACGTATAGAATGGCAAAGATATGCCAGCTTTTGGCAAACCCAGTCCGCAGGGGAGAGTGGTCACAGGTTCCGTCAGCATTATCCTGGCAGATCGCCTGGGCCACTCTCTCTCGGCTTTGCCAGATCATTGCGATGAGTAATAAGAAAACGCTGAGGCCCGCCGCACTATATAACAATAGATAGAGTTCTTCGCTGACTGCCATCCTTTCGATAACCTTGCTTGCTCCTACAATAACGGCTGCCACGGCTATAATACGGACAAACCAGCGGTTGAGGAATTTTGCATCCTCGTCTGCCATGGGCACCAACCGGAGGGCGGGTTTTGTTGGGGCAAGGACGAATCCGGCGAGGAAGACAAGAGCCCGGATATAGTAGCTAACGACCAAAAAGGGGAGAACAATAGCGTAAGTGGCAGTTCCCTTATTATATAAAATGACAAAAAGGACGAAGGAAATTAGTATATAAAACCCAACTCCTAGAGAGTCCAAGAGCAATCGGCAAAAAAGATTGCTTAGTTTTTGCAGTGCTCCCCGGGGCACCGCGGCGAGGAGTTGTTCGTGGATGTCACGAGCTAACCGTGACAGCAGCCATTCCGCCAAGAGACCGGCTCCTATCACCGCAATCAAGCCGACAAAGGTCATGAGCAAACCACCCGACCCCTTGCCATCGGACAATAGTCCAATCAGAGCACGGGGTTGGGATAAGACGGAAGCCGAACCACGAAAGATTCCCTTGATTCGCTTGAAAATCATGGATGCTTCCTCATCGGCTTCGTCGAAGAGGGCTCCCAGTCCTAGTGCGTCTGTTTCCCCGGCGGTTTTTCCTGGCCCTGCGGCCATAATTTCCTGTTCTGCTTTCCTCTTGAGTTCCTCGATGAGAAGGCGTCTGACCTGCTGGTCGCTGAGGGTGGCCATGAAGGAATCGATCTGGTCGCTGGGGAGTTGCTCCGGTTGTTGGACTTCTTCCGTAGCTTCTCCCTTTTTCTGGCCTTGCATCATCTTGAGTTGCTGTGGAGTGATTGCCCGGGCGGGCTGTCCCCAGAAGAGAAGGGAGAGCAGAATAACAGTCAAAATTACAGTTGTTTTAACCTGAATGCGCATTTTCAATCCTTACCTTAAAGTATGAAGTGACAATATCTATATATTATGGACATCGATTCTTGCCTAACTTATTGTTTCTGTCAAGAATTCTTCTCCTCTCTATTGACTCGCACCAGTACCTGTCTTAACATCTCCGAAAGAGTAGATGCCTTTCATATTTTTCTGGTAAACATCTCTAGCTCGTGCCAATACTATCGTTAAAGGAGAAGTAGGATGAAGAAAAAAGTAACAATTTTTGTCCTGATTCTGTCACTCATTCTTTTGTTTGGATGTACCCAACAAATCGTCAAGCCAACGCCCACACCCGTGCTTGATCGTATCATGCAAAAAGGAGAACTGGTCGTGGGCACAGCCGCCAGCATGCCCCCGCTCAACATGACAACGAAAAAAGGTGAAATAATCGGCTTCGAAATCGACCTGGGCAGAATGATGGCCAGCGCCATGGGAGTAAAACTGAGGCTCGAACCCATGGAATTCTCCAAGCTGCTCCCGGCATTAGAGAACGGTAAGGTGGATATGGTCCTGTCCGGTATGACCATCACCCCGGCGCGCAATCTGAAAGTAGCCTTTGTTGGACCGTATTTCATTTCCGGCAAGGCATTTCTCACCAAAATAGAAACGATAGCGAAGGCAAAGGATGCCACTGAGGTCAATAGCCCCAATGTTAGACTTACCGCCCTCAGAGGCTCCACCAGCCAGTATTTCGTCGAACAAGTCCTGCCCAAGGTCCAGCTTGTCCCCGCCAAAGATTATGACGAGGCGGTGAAGCTGGTGATTCAGGGCAAGGTAAATGCAATGATAGCCGACTATCCTATTTGTGTGATCTCTGTTTATCGTTACCCAAATGAGGGGCTGCTTTCGGTGATCACTCCTTTAACCTATGAACCTCTTGGGATTGCTGTGCCCTCGTACGATCCTCATCTGGTTAATTGGCTAGAGAATTTTCTCGCTAGCCTCGAGGCGACGGGTGGAATGGATGAGTTGAAGGCGCGCTGGTTCGGAGACGCTTCCTGGTTGGATCAGCTACCGTAGGCGAGTAGAAATTAGAGGTCAGAAGTCGGAGATCAGAGATCAGCTTTACCCCTGACCTCTGACGTCTGATCTCTGATTTCTGTCAACTGCCTTCTTTTCCTGACACCTGCCTGCCCGCCGAAGCCCGGAGGGCGTAGGAGGGACACCTATCTCCTATCTACTTCTCTCTCACTGCATCCTGCAAGGTCCAGATTATTTCGGTTGAATTTTTCGGTCTTATCTGGATTTTTCCTAAACCCTCATTCTCGACAACATAGACCTCTACTCCAGCCTTTGACATCCAGGCCCGACCTTCTTGCCTCAACTTCAAAAAGACAGCAGTATCATTGTTCAACAGACTTTGCTGGAATATATCCAGGTCTTCCTCGGTAGAAGCCATTGGATAGTTCTGTTTTGTCACATACAGAGTGTCGTCCGCTGATGCCAAACCCACGAGCACCAACAAGAAAATTATCGACATGGCCACAGCTGATTTTTTCATTCCTGTTCACCTTCTGTATTGTTCATCTATTGTTCTGACAGGATAGAGTAAGGCTTGAAAATTTACAAGAACATCAATATAATACCCTAGTTTAACCAACCGCCGCAGCTCGTGCCTGAAAAAACACACTATATCTTTAAGGTATTTCGCTCATTATATATATAAACTGAATATCTTGCATTGATTCCCTAAAGTCTGGTGATTAGTCTTAATCAGCTTTCTTAGCTTTTTAAACACAGATGGACGGTGGTATGGAAGCAGCGGCAGTACCTAGTGAGTTGAGTTTTAGTCGACCGACTGATGACACCCTGCTTGTCCGGCTCGCCGGGGACTGGACAATCGGAGAGGGACTTCCTTCGGTGGAAGAAGTACAGAAGCAGGCCGATTCCGGGCCTCCAGTCCAGCGCGTCACCTTCGACACCCAAGATCTTGGCCGCTGGGACAGCGGTTTAATCACTTTCCTCATCAAGGTGTTTGATCAGTGCAGCCAAAGCCAGATCGAGGCGGAGAAGGAAGCGCTGCCGGATGGGGTGCAGCGGCTCCTGGCACTTGCCTCCGCTGTTCCAGAGACGAAGGAGGCGCGCAGAGAGGCTGGGCGCGAGCCGTTTCTCTCCCGGCTCGGCAAAAGCACTATCGAAATGGTTCGTACGGCAGGTGAAATGCTCGGCTTCCTTGGCGAATCATCCGTTGCCTTCACCAAGCTGCTGGTGGGCAAGGCCCGTTTCCGTCGCTCCGACCTGACCTTGATCATTCAGCAGTGTGGCGCCGACGCTCTCCCCATCGTCAGTCTCATAAGTTTCCTGGTGGGGCTGATCCTGGCCTTTGTTGGGGCCGTCCAACTAGAGATGTTCGGAGCAGGGATCTACGTGGCAAACCTCGTTGGTATTGCCATGGCCCGGGAGATGGGGGCGATGATGACCGGAATCGTCATGGCGGGTCGCACCGGCGCGGCCTTCGCTGCCCAGCTTGGCACAATGACGGTGAACGAGGAGATCGATGCCCTGAAGACCATGGGGATCTCGCCCATGGAATTTCTAGTTTTGCCGCGAATGCTGGCGCTTATCTTAATGATGCCGCTGCTCTGCGTGTATGCTGACTTGGTGGGAATCCTGGGAGGTGCAGTCGTCGGCGTCGGTATGCTCGATCTGTCTCCCATGGAATACTACACCCAGACCCGCGCTGCGCTCAACCTTACCCAATTCTCGCTGGGGATCTTCAAGAGCGTGGTTTTCGGGGTCGTGATTGCCATATCTGGTTGCCTTCGGGGCATGCAGAGCGGACGAAGTGCCTCAGCCGTCGGAGATGCAGCCACTTCGGCGGTGGTCACGGCAATCGTAGCTATCATCGTGTTGGATGGCCTCTTTGCGGTCATTACCAATATTATCGGGATTTAGCGCAGAGCGCAGAGCGCATAGCGCATGGCGAAATTTCTAACTTGGATTGAAAAATCTCCCTTTTTCCCCTCTCCGAGGCGTAGGCTCTACGAGCCGGAGGCCTTTACAAAAGGGGGAGATTTTGACGTGAATTCAATAAGTTCCCCCCTTTCATAAAGGGGGGCTAGGGGGGATTTAAAGTCTGGGTGGAACATTTAGTAGGGAAATATGAATAATAAAGAGCCTCACATTACTGTACGTGATCTCACCATGGCTTACGGGGATTTCGTGATCCAGCGAGAGCTCAGCTTCACCATTAACCGGGGCGATATTTTCCTGATCATGGGTGGGAGCGGCTGCGGCAAGAGCACAATTATGCGGGGCCTGATCGGACTGAAGGAGCCTGCTCAGGGAGAAGTTATTGTCAACGGGGTGAACTTCTGGAGGGCGGAGCCGGCGGAACGAGACCGCATGATGAGAAACTTCGGGGTACTTTACCAGGGTGGCGCCCTGTGGAGTTCCATGACCCTGGCGGAGAACGTGGCACTGCCGCTGGAAGAGTATACGGGTCTGAGTCCCAGCCAGATACATGAGGTCGTTGCCCTGAAGCTCTCACTCGTGGGCCTCGCGGGTTTCGAGGAGTTCTATCCTGCCGAGATCAGCGGGGGTATGCAGAAGCGGGCGGGGTTGGCGCGAGCCATGGCTCTGGACCCCGAGGTCCTTTTCTTTGATGAGCCCTCAGCGGGGCTGGATCCGATCAGCTCTCGGCTGCTGGATGATCTGATCCTCGAGCTTCGAGACAGCCTTGGAGCCACGGTGGTCATAGTGACGCACGAACTCGCGTCCATTTTTGCCATCGGCAACAACTCGATCTTTCTCGATCCGGAAACAAGGACCATGATCGCCAGTGGGGACCCCAAGAAACTGCTGGCCGAGTCTGAGGATCCAATGGTTCACAACTTCCTCACCAGAGGCGGCAAGCTCGCGAAAGCGGAGTAATAAGGCGCGGCTTCGAGTGCAAAATGGATATAAATAAATAATGGGGATGCTATGACTAAGAAAATAAATCCGAAGCTCATCGGCGGCTTCGTGGTGGGTGCGATAGTGCTGGTAGTGGCTGGAGTTATGATTTTCGGTTCAGGAAAATTCTTCGCGAAGAAGCATAGATGGGTGCTTTTCTTTCCCGGTTCAGTAAAGGGGTTGACTGTGGGAGCGCCAGTGACACTTGAAGGTGTAAATATAGGCACGGTAACAGATGTCAAGGTTGTATTCGATCGTGAGACCCTGAAGTTCTATGCACCAGTGTACGTCGAAGTGTTCCCGGACAGGATCAAGGATATAGGAGAGTACGTTGCGAAGGAAGATCCAGACCCCGAAGAGGTTATGAAGGCGCTGGTGCAGCGTGGTCTGAGAGGCCAGCTGGATTTGCAGAGCCTGGTTACGGGCAAGCTCCAGGTATCGTTCGCTATGCACCCGGGCTCGGAAATTTACTACGCCGGTATTGATAAGGGCGTGACTGAGATCCCGACGCTTCCCACCACTATGCAACAATTAGCCAAGACGCTTAAAAATATAGACCTCAAAGGGATGGCTGAAGACATACGGAACACACTGGCGGCAATCGAAAAGCTTGCTACCTCTCCCGAGCTGGCGGAGGCCGTCACTTCTCTTAACAACACTCTGCAAGACTTCGGCAAGCTGGCTCGTAATGTGGATGGTCGGGTCGGACCGCTGACCACCAGCATCGAGGAGACCATGAGAGATACCCAGAAGCTGGTGAATAATGTGGATGCTCAGGTTGATCCAACGTTTGCTCAATTGCAAGACACCCTAAAAACTGCCGAAGCTGCCCTCCAAAATGCCAAGCTAGCACTCGCCGGAGTAGACGATGTGGTTGGGGTGGATTCAGCTTTTATGTGGGAACTAAGCAACACCATTAGGGAACTCCAGAGCATGGCCCGACAAGTCAATGCCTTGGTAAGTCTTCTGCAGAGGCAACCAGACTCAATTATCCGTGGGAAAGTTTCTTTGGGAGGTAAATGATGCGCCGTCATCGCTTTTGTCTGACCGGAACCGTTTTGATTATTGCCTTTATTATTTTGGGAGGCTGCCTAGGCAAGGGTACTCAGAAGGCCACGCGATTCTACCTGCTAGAGCCCATTCCCGGCATCTCATCTGGGGAGAGGGCCTCAGTGGAGGGTGAGGGTGTTATGCTGGCAATCGGTCCCGTCAGGGTGAGGGAGTATTTGAGTCGGCCCGAAATCGTTACTCGTACTCAGGAAAACAAGATCATCGTTCACGACTTCCATTCCTGGGGAGAGCCCCTAGATAAGAATTTCACTGCAGTTCTAGGGGCGAATCTTTCCAATCTGCTCTCTACTGATAGAATCGTTTTTTTTCCCTGGAGAAGGCGGCCAAACCTCGACTACCAGATTGTTGTGGATGTTATGCGTTTCGAGGGCGATCTCGGAGGAGAAGCTTCACTTATAGCGCACTACTACATTTTGCATGTCGGGGAAAGCGAAGAAGAGGCGAGACGAATGGGGATTTGGAAGTCGAGTTTCAGCAGGCAAACAAAAGATGACAGCTACCAAGCCCTTGTTTCGGCCATGAGCGAACTGGTCGGTGACTTCAGTCGCGAAGTTGCCGAAAAGATCAAAGGTGCTGCTGAATAGATGGGCACAACTATCGCGGCAAGATGCCGCTCTCACAAGTGCTCAAATATAAAATCCGCAATCTGCAATCTGAAATCCGCAATCTATGCCCCATATTTCATCAGTCTTTCCGCATGGGCCAGAAGCAGGGGTATCACATCAGTACTCCGTATGCGGCCCAGTCCACCGGTGAGAAAGGAGGTCTCACCGAACGTCTGGCAACCGTCCACCCGGGCAGTTTTTGCCGCGATGCAGATGGGGACCGGGTGCCAGGAGTGGCTGGCGAGGCTGCACGGCGTTGAGTGGTCTCCGGTAATACAGAGGACATCCGGCTTCAGATCAACCAGGCGCGGCAACAACCGGTCGAAATGTTCGATCGCCTCCACCTTGCCTGGGAAGTTACCGTCCTCACCCATGGAATCCGTTTTCTTGATGTGGAGGAAGAGGAAGTCGGTGTTGGGAAGTTCGCGCTTCACGAGATCTAATTCTTCCTCCACCGTCGATTGTCCTTCCTCAATGACTCGCATGCCGGCCAGTTTGGCCACACCCTTGTACATTGGATAAGCGGCCACAGCGCAGGCTCGCCACTTGAAAAGCTCGCAGAAATTGGGCAGGGGATCATAAATGTCAAAGCCGCGCATCATGACAAAGTTGGCCTTTGCTTCTCCTGCCAACACTTCTTTCGCCCTGGCGATGAAGGTGTTGGCCAGTCGCGCACCTTTCTCAGCCTCGGAGGTCGGGTTCTCCTGGGTAGGCGCGACTTCCAGCGGCTTCAAGCCGGTTTTCTGTGGATCACTGTCGCAGAGCCGACCGTCCAGTTGCTTTGCCCTGAAAATCGCTGCGGCCCGGTACTCCTTGACGTGCTGAAGCAGCACCTGCACTCCCTCGATTTCTTTGATGTTTTCAGCAAGCAAATCAGTCACCCGTTTGCCTTCTTCGTCGGGGATACGTCCGGCGCGCCGATCCGAAATGGTGCCGTCGGCTGCCAAAGTGGCGAAATTCAGTCGGCTGGCCATGTCACCCGGCTCGAATACGAACGGTGTCCCGGCCGTGTCCAGTACGCCCCGCCCGATCAGGTACTGGAACGGGTGGTAGCCGAACAGCCCGATGTGGGCTGGTCCGGAGCCCGGGGTGATCCCCGGGGCGATTGGATCGTGAAACCCACAGACGCCGGACTGCGCCAGCGCATCCAGGTTCGGGGTGTGGGCGGCTTCCAGCGAAGTTTTCCCCTCCGGTCCCGCCAGACCACCCACTCCGTCCATGACCACCAGCACGACTTTGGTATCATTCTCCACAGCCAATGAGGAAAGGAGCTTCAGGTCCATGTTGATTTTCCCTTTCGGTTAGATAGGTTTGCACTGCCTTGCGCACACTGTAGCCGATTGCAAGATCTCATCTCCACCGCTATTGTATTGTAGCAGAGTCGGGACACCATCTTGACATGTGATCAAAAATAATTACAACTAAACAAATCTATATTAGACAAAGCTGCGAGGTCTGGTCAAATATTTAGAGGAGTTCTTAGCTGTACGACCACCAATGAGGTAGTATGTATCGGTCTGATCAATTAGTCCAAGAGCATTCAAACTGAGTGAGGAGGTCAACATGGAATTTGGAATGTGGGGTAGGAGCAGGGTAAAAAAAATTGGCATCGTGGCCACCCGGTTGGCAGGGACAGACGGTGTTTCCCTGGAGTCTGACAAATGGGTGCAGGTTATGGAGGAGCGGCGCCTCACCTGTTACTATTTTGCCGGGGAGTTGGATCGTCCCCCAGAGCGATCATATCTTGCTGAAGAAGCCCATTTCAACCATCCCGAGATCCAGGAAATTCAGCAAGCCAGCTTCGGTGTCACCACACGTCCTCGGTCGCTGACTCAGGAAGATTCAAGAGATTAAAAGTAGCCTCAAGCATGATCTCTATTCCTTTATAGAGCAATTCAAGATAGATCTGTTGATGCCGGAGAATTCCCTTACCATCCCGATGAATATTCCTCTGGGCCTTGCCATCACCGAGGTTATTGCGGAAACCGGAATGCCCGCACTAGCACACCACCACGACTTTTACTGGGAGCGGGACAGGTTCAGCATAAACGCTGTTTCCGATTACTTGAATATGGCCTTTCCGCCGAATTTGCCCACCCTCAGTCACACGGTCATTAATTCTTATGCTGATGAACAGTTGAGCCTTAGGACCGGCATTTCAGCACGGATCATTCCCAATATCATGGACTTTGAAAATCCGCCGCCACCTCCCGATGATTACACCTCTGATGTGAGACAGGCCATAGGAATTGCAGATGACGAATTATTTGTGCTTCAGCCCACTCGGGTTGTGAAACGAAAGGGGATTGAGCATGCCATAGAATTGGTTTGTAGGCTGGAGATGAAAGCCAAGCTCGTTATTTCGCACGATGCGGGTGATGAAGGCTTCGATTACCAGGACAGGCTCAAGGAATATGCAGATTTCCTGAAGGTGGATCTGCTCTTTGCCTCAGATATCATCAATGAAAAAAGAGGCCGCACCAAAGATGGAAGGAAGATTTACACCCTCGACGATATCTATCCTTATGCCGACCTGGTGACATACCCTTCCACTTTTGAGGGTTTCGGCAATGCATTCTTGGAAGCTATCTATTTCAGTAAACCGGTTGTGGTGAATACCTATTCAATTTACACAAAAGATATAAAGCCCAAAGGATTCTCGGTAATAGAACTCGATGGTTATGTGACGAAAGATGCGGTTGAAAAGACAAAACAAGTTCTTGCCGATCCGAAGTTTTGCCAGGAGATGGTGGAGCATAACTACGAGTTAGGCAAACGTTTCTTCTCTCACGATGTGTTACGTAGGCGACTCGACATAGCCGCCATCAAATATCCTGAACTGTTTGGATAAGACGCACCTGCTGCGGCAGTTAGTAATCTGAAATGGGAGATTAAGAATGGGTAACTTTGCTGAAGTCAAACGGATTTTGAAAAAAATCTACGGCGAGAGGGAAGGGGAGTTAGCTTTTCAGAGAATTGTGGTGCTGCTAGAGAAATTCCCGGTGGTGCAAAGTAAACGAGAAGGATATTTCTCGCAAGAAGACGTGGTGTTGATAACCTATGGAGACTCTCTCCTGGGAGAATCGCAAGTCCCTCTGGTCACGCTTCATAATTTTGCCAGCACTTATCTGAAGGATGCAATCTCCACCATCCATTTTTTACCCTTTTTCCCTTGGTCTTCAGACGATGGCTTCTCGGTCGTGGATTTCTCCACCATCAATCCCGAACTTGGATCCTGGGAAGATGTAGTGTCAATTGGCCGCGATTTTCAGCTCATGTTCGATTATGTGGTCAACCATTTTTCTTCGAAGGGTGAATGGTTTGAAAACTACCTGGCAGGCAAAGAAGGATATGTTGACTTTGCCATGGAAGTGGATCCTTCCACTGATCTGTCTCAAGTAACACGTCCCAGGTCATTGCCGCTTTTATCTGAATACAAAAAGCACGACGGCAGCACCGTCCATTTGTGGACAACCTTTAGTGCCGATCAGATTGATTTCAATTTCAAAAGCCTGGATGTGCTTGAAAAGATGATAGAAGTGCTCCTTTTATATGCTCAAAAGGGAGCTACTATCTTGAGACTTGATGCAATCGCTTACCTGTGGAAAGAAATCGGCACCACCTGTATCCATTTGAGTGAAACCCACGACATGGTGAAGCTTTTTCGAAGTATTCTTGACCTGGTTGCGCCTGATGTCATCATTATTACGGAAACCAATGTACCCCACCAGGAGAACATCAGCTACTTTGGAGACGGCAGAGATGAGGCGCAGATGGTTTACAACTTTACCCTGCCGCCGCTGCTTTTTTATTCCTTCCTCAAAGAAGACGGTGCGGTTCTGACTAACTGGGCCAAGGGTCTGTATTTAGAATCTGCCAGCAACACCTTTTTTAACTTTGCAGCATCCCACGATGGTATTGGTGTGCGCCCGCTGGAAGGCATATTGCCGCCAGAGGAGATCGATGCGCTCGCTGAAGTGGTGAAAGCCAATGGCGGACAGGTTTCGTACAAGCGGAATCCGGATGGCTCAGACAGCCCCTATGAGCTTAACATCACCTATGTTGACGCTATTCTAGCCGACAGTGAATCGACTCAGGCAGAAAAGTTTTTGGCTTCACAGGCAATACAATATGTGCTTCCGGGAGTACCGGCCACATATATTCACAGCCTGGTAGGTTCACGCAATTGGCTGGAGGGGGTAAAGCAAACAGGAAGAGCTCGAACAGTAAACCGGGAAAAACTTGATGTGGAAAACCTCATGTCTGAACTGAAAGATCCTGAGTCTTTTCGCGCCAGGATCTTCTTCTCATACATCGACATGATAAAGATCAGAAAAAAACAGCAGGCTTTTCACCCAAACGCTGCTTTCGAGATACTCGAAATTGATCCAAAGGTGTTCGCCATAAAAAGGTATTGCGAAGAGCAGACGATTTATGCTCTCACCAATATTTCGTCAAAGGATCTTTCTGTGTCGTTGTCGGGGAATGACGTAGCCGCCCACATGACGGATTTAATTACAGGGGAGAAGATCACTACGGATTCAATCACCCTGAAGCCGTATCAGTATATGTGGTTGCATTAGCCCGGATGCTTCACGGTCTTCGCAGATGATCTGTGCAATATCCGGGCTGAGTTTTTCTGGTGGCTGCGGCCGTTGGCCTTGATCCACCCTACACAGTCATGCGAAGTAGGGGCGGGGTTCATCCCCGCCCGCTAATTAAAATCTGACACCCATGTTTTTTGGGTTTCAGGCCCCCTGAGGAAGAAAGGCATCAGGTTGGGCCGGTCTTGTCGCTGTCGGCGGGAGAAGTGAATCCTCTATTTACTTCTCCCGGGATTCGAGTAGAATGCAAAAGATTTGACAAAGAAGAGCGTCCTTATAATTTTATCTGATTAGATCAATAGGTTATGCGGAGCTCAGCCCGCCTTTCGATACCCTGGAGGTGATTTGATGTTTGATTCTATTTCCGGCAGGAGCAAATTTATCGCTTTCACCCTCTGCTTGCTTGTTCCGATGCTGGCAGCGTTTGGCTGTGGCAAGGAGGAAAAGCCGCCGGAGGTCATCCGCTCGATCAGGTGGATCAAAGTGGTCGAGACCACAACCATGCAGGTAAGGATGATCTCAGGCACCACCAAGCCCGTGGACCAAACCGCCCTCAGCTTTGCCGTGGGTGGGACGGTTGAGAAGGTCGAAGTAAGACTAGGCGACCAGGTCAGGAAAGGCCAGGTGCTGGCTGAGCTGGATCCACAACCTTTCGTGCTCGGGGTTAGAGACGCGGAAGCCGGACTATTAAAAGCGCAGGCCAGCAGGGTGGAGAGGCGAGCCAACTACGAGAGATATCTTGCCCTCTACGAGTCCAACAATGCCAGCAAGGCCGAACTGGATGAGGCCAGGGCTAGCTTCGACAGTGCCAAGGGCCAGGTGAAGGCAGCAACGGCTCAGCTGGGGCTGGCACGTCGTGATCTGCGCAAAACCCGGCTAATAGCTCCATTTAACGGAACAATCTCTGTGAAAGAGATAGAGCCCCACGTCGAGGTTCGCAGGGGTAAGGCCATTTTCGGTTTGGATGGGGAGGAATCTGGATTCGAGGTTTCTTCGGCAGTACCCGAGACTCTGGTGCTACATCTCAACGTTGGTGACGAGGCCGACGTTGTTTTTCCTGCCCTGAGTAACCGCAGGGTGCCTGGGGTACTCACCGAGGTAGGGTTGAGATCACGAGCTGCCACTACCTTCCCGGTGACCGTGCAGCTGCAGGAGGAGTTTCCAGCGCTCAGGTCGGGTATGTCAGTGGAAGTTGCCTTTCAGTATATTCCGGAGTCGGAAACAGGGGAGCCAGTGGCAACGGGGCTTGCAGTTCCAATTGCCGCGCTTCTCATGGGGGCGGAGAAAACAACCTTTGTTTTCATTTATGATGAAAAGAGCTCCACCGTCAAAAAGACTCAAATCAAGCTGTTGAATCTTCGCGACAACGACGTAATCGTCGAGCCTGAGACTCTCAAGGCTGGGGACATCCTAGCCACTGCCGGTGTCCAATTCTTAACCGACGGGCAGAAAGTGAACCTGATGAAGGAAGAAAAGTAGTCACATTTCGGATTGCGGATTTGGGATTTTGGATTTAAGGATGAAGTTTAGTATGTGTCATTGGCAATAAACTCTGTATCTTAATCCCATTCCTCTTAACTCCAGGTTAAAGCTTGCCAATATGTACCTATCAGAAGTCCAAAATCCGCAATCCCAAATCTGCAATCGAACAGGGGGCTTTGAATGAACCTTACCGGTTTCTCGTTCAATAACTCACGCCTGGTGATGCTTCTTGTTGCCTTGCTGGCCATTGCCGGCCTCGCCATGCTCACAAACTTCCCCAGCAAGGAGGACGCCTTTGTCACCATCCGGGATGCGGTGGTAACCACCTACTACCCTGGTATGTCACCTGACCGGGTGGAGGACCTTATTACCCGGAAGGTGGAGGAGTACATCCGCCAGATTCCTGAGGTGGAGGACCTCTACGACGTCAAGTCCACCACCGGGGTGTCCATCATCTACGTCAAGGTCTGGGACAAGTTCTTCGACATGGACCAGATATGGCAGGACCTGCGCAACAAGATGAACGACGTCATGCGAGAGCTGCCGGAAGGAACCATAGGCCCTATTGTTGACGATGAGTTCGGCGATGTGTCCGTGGTCCTTGTCGCTCTGACAGCCAAAGGCTTTTCCATGGCCGAGATGCGTGATGTTGCGAGGGATATGCAGGACGATTTCTACACCATCCCGGGCATCCGGAAAGTGGAGCTCCACGGCGTGCAGAGTGAGAGGGTATTTCTGGAGATATCCAACGCCCGCTTGGCACAGTACGGACTCAGCCCAACTGAGCTTGCCCAGACCCTCATAAAGCAGAACATCATTCTCCCGGGCGGATCCATTGATACCGGGTTGGTGGAGTTGGTGGTTGAGCCTTCGGGAAATTTTGAGAATGTGGAGGACATCGAGAATGTTGTAATCAGGCTGCCCTCATCCAACCAGGTCGCCTACCTGAAAGATATAGCCACGGTGAAGCGCGCCTACATTGATCCGCCGCAGCAGAAAGTTTACTACAGCGGGGAGCCCGCCATCATCCTGGCCGTGGAACAAATGGAGACAGGCGTGAACGTCCTGGATTTCACTCCCCGGGTTCAGAAAAGAGTTAAGGAGTGGCAAAACCGGCTGCCCATCGGTTATCAGGTGGACGTTGCCTTCTATCAGGCGCAGTATGTAGAGGAGTCGGTTAACGGCGTGGCCATGAACCTCTTGCAGACGTTGGTCACTGTGCTTGCTGTGGTGGTGATTTTCCTGGGGATGCGTACAGGTCTAATAGTGGGGACCATTGTCCCCCTCACCATGATCGTTACCCTTGTCTGGATGCGGGTTTTAGGAATCGAGCTCCACCGAATTACCCTGGCCACCCTGATCATATCCCTCGGTCTTTTAGTGGACAACGGTATCGTCATGGCCGAGGAAATCGGGCGGCGGATGCTGGAAGGGGAGGCGCGGAAGGACGCTGCCATCAATGCGGGCAAGACCCTGGCGCTGCCACTGCTCACCTCCACTCTGACCACGATCCTGGCATTTGTGCCCCTGGCCCTGGCTCCCAACGTAACCGGTGAGTACCTGAGCTCTATGGCTACGGTTCTCGCCATCACCCTCCTAACCTCGTGGGTGCTTGCCAATATGGTGACCCCGCTCAACTGCTACTGGTTCTTAAAGCCCAAGGCTCTCACTGCAGAGGAAATACAAGCGCAGTACCAAAAACCCATCTACCAGGGGTACAAGGGGCTTTTGACTTTCGCTATGAACAACCGGGTTGTTGTCATAGGCGTGGTGGCAGGTCTGATGGTTGGGGCCGTCGCCCTCATGGGTCTGGTGAGGGTGCAGTTCATGCCCGACTCGGAGCGGGATCAGTACATGATCTATTTTGATGTTCCGGCCGGCTACGGCTCCAACGCCATGGACCACACAGCGGTTCGTTTTCTCGAATGGCTCCACGACGAAAAGGCAAACCCAGAAGTAAGAAGCACTTTAGCCTACGTAGCTTACGGCGGCCCTCGCTTCTTTCAAACATTCGGCCCTCGGGCCCCAGCCCCTAATATTTCCTATATCCTGGTAAGCACAAATGATTATGATTCCATCTTCCCGTCGATGGAAAGAGTCGACGCTTATCTTGCCGAGAATTTTCCCGAAGCCAATCCTCGCATAAAGCAGTTTTGGCTGGGGGCAAATGAGACAGGGCTGGTGGAGGTTCGAATCTCCGGACCGGGTCACGATACCATCTACGAGCTGGGTGAGCAGGTGATGGCGGCTCTTCGTGATGTTCCCGGGACGGTGGGCATTTACAATGATTGGGAAACCCGGGTCGCCAAGATTTTCGTTGACATCAATCAGCCCCGGGCGAGAAGGGCAGGTGTCACTTCAGAGGAAATCGCCAATAGCCTGAATGCCTTCTTCAGCGGCAGCCCTATCACGGACTATCGAGAGGGGGACAAGTCCATACCCGTGATGTTCCGGGCTATAGGGGCAGAAAGAAAGACCCTCGATCGTCTCCGTACCGTAGAAGTGTTTTCCTCGACGCGAAACGAAAGCGTGCCCCTCACCCAGGTAGCAAGTCTCAGGTCTGAGACCATGTACAATCAGATCTTTCGACGGAATCTTCTCCCCACTGTGACCGTGGAGGCCAAGCATCAGTGGCTGCAAGCAGCAGAACTCGAAGAGGCCCTGCAGCCGGCCCTGGAGAAAATAATGAAGGATCTTCCTCCCGGGTATTTCTGGGAGTGGGGTGGGGAGTCAGAGAACTCTGCCAAGGCACAGAATGCCCTGGCAATATTCATTCCCCATTGCCTGGCAGCTATGATCTTGCTCATGGTATGGCAATTCAATTCCTACGCCAAACCGGCAATAATTTTCATCACGATTCCGCTGGTGCTGATTGGGGCCGCACCGGGAATGCTGCTCACCGGGGCATTCTTTGGCTTCATGGCGATTCTGGGGTTTCTCAGCCTGGCGGGGATTATCATCAACAATGCCATTGTCTTGCTGGATTCGATTCAAAATGAAATCGATGGAGGGGCAAAGCCTTACGATGCGGTCTTAACCGCATGCCTAACGAGATTCAAGCCGGTGCTGATGACGACCCTCACCACCATTCTCGGGCTGGTCTCCCTGATGATCCCGCCCGATCCCATGTTTTTTGCCATGGGTGTAGTGATCAGCTTCGGCCTTGCCGTCGGATCCTTGCTGACCCTGGTGGTGGTGCCGGTGCTATACGCGATGTTTTTTAAGGTGAAAGCAGAAGAGAGCGTGGTGGCGTAGTCTAGTGTTGGAAGGGCACAGGACAGAACTGAAGTTCTTGGAGTAATGCAGCATTGGAGCCCATGAAATCCCAAACTCCAAGCACCAAATTACAAACAAATCTCAAATTCCAATACTCAATGACCAAAACAAAAAGCCGGTTTGGAATTTCGAATTTTGGTCATTGTTATTTGTTTGATATTTGATATTTGTGATTTGGAATTTCTATTCCTCCATTACCTTTTGATTGGTACTACCCCAGCCGTATTGAAGAATTCCTGAAGTCTCTGGAACCACTCCTCCCTTTCTCCCTGAGTCATGAGGAAGTCGAATCTACCAGCAGCACGCTCCACATCCATCCAATCAATGAGGAAGTTGTAGACCGCATTTTCAGCATTCTGATCTGTTCTCAGGGCAGAGTTCTGGGCATCCAACAAATCAACAATGGAGACCAGGCCGCGCACATACTGATCCGTCACCAGTTCGAGATTCTTCCGCGATGCCTCCGCGGCAGAACGGGAAAGCCCGATGTTGGGGAAAGATGCGGATGTCTGGTGCAGGGCTGAGCGGACTCGTTGATCTATCCGCTCTCCCGTTGCCTGTCGCTCCAATTGGAGCCGTGACAGTTCTTCTCTCGCCCGTTTGATGGTCGCAAATTTGCCTCCACCCTCTACCAAGGGGAAAGTGGCAAAAACCCCTACACTCCAATCAGTGTCGTCTAAGTTCGATTGAGAACTACTTCTTTTACCTTCCCCACTTTCTGCCAACACCTCGGAAACAGTGCCCTGGGCGGTAAAAGACGGCAGCCAGAAGGCTCGCTTGGCATTTACCAGGATTCGCTCCTGGGCGGCGATGGCAGCGTCGAAGCCGAGGAGTTCGGGAGCGATTTCCAACCCTTCTTCCGCCACGAAATCACGGTAAATACGATAGTTTCTCGGGTTGTCCACATAGGGGAAAAGGCGCGGGTCACTCACAATGAGGAGTGGATCGCGGAGGTCTGTCTCGATAGTCGCAAACTGTTCTTCCAAGGGTCGGTTGAGCAACCGGTTCAGGCGATTTTCAGTCTGACGGGTCCTGGCTTGGGTGAAGAGCACGTTTGCCCTGTTTGTGGCAATCTCACTCTGCCAGCGAAACTCCTCGGAACGGTTGGCGATGCCGATGGAAACCCGCACCAGAGCACGCTCCAGGTTGGCACGGGTCAACCTTAAATTGTCTTTCTCCACCCGCTCCAGGGTTTTGGCCCGCAACACATCGAGGTAGGCGACCGCCGAGTTACGGATGATGTCGAGTTCCACCGTGTCACGTTGCTCTTCACGGGAAGTCTGGAGCTTTTTTTCCACCGAGTAGTTTGACCAGGAGTCTTCGTCGTAAAGGAGTTGGGTGGCGGTGACTGAACCCGTAAAAGAGCGCTCGGGCGTCAGACCACGACTCGATTCCGCCCTGTCGTCATCAATTACTGCCCCTTGAGCGTCAAGGTCTATCCGTGGCAGCAAGAAAGAGCGGGCCTCGTATACGACCTGTTCGCCGGCGGCAACATTTCTGTTCTGTGCAGCCAGATCCAGGTTTGCGGCAATAGCCTCGCGCACCGCACTTTCCAGAGAAAGTCGCCGTTCCACTCGTTCCACGTGCTCGTTTAGCAATTCTGCTTCCGTGAGTGCACTCCAGGATGGGTAAAAACCAATGGCCCTCCCGGTGGCCATGTTTATGGTGAGCTTCTCACCGACGGGAAACGCCACCTTGAGAGCACTGGCTTTCTCTCCCAGGAGGATTCTTTGCACGTTCAGGGCAATTCTTCGAGTGAGGCGAGAGATGTCCGATTTGGGTGCAGCGCTGGCGAGCACGCCGGCTTCAACATCTTCTCCACCCAGAAGGGAGAAACTTGGCAGTTTTCTTAAGATTAAACCGTATATGAGCTTGCGGAACTCTCCAGGTGGAAGCTGCGGAATAGGGAACAAGTAAACTGCGTCGGTGTCAGAAGGAAAAGCAGCCAAAGCCTGGTCAGCGGAGAATTCGACCGGAACAATATTTATGTCGATGGTATATTCCTGGGCAATACGACGGAATTTTTTCTCAAACCAGGGGATAGACTCCACAGCGTTCCTGCTAGGGAGAACCACCAGGCTGCGGAAAGGAACCATTTCTCGAAAAACTCTGATATCTCGTTCAAAGCTGACGAATGGGTCGATGTAGCTGAGGTTCTTGACTCCGCTGGAACCGTCTTTGAGGGGCAGATTCTGCAACTTGGCGTCAACCACAACGGGGGCAACCACCGGCTTCGGCAGTTTCCCTTTGTGGCACACGTAGTTGGTTGCTATCTGACCGAGGGTAATTACTAGATCAACCTTTGGGTCAGCCAGCAACGTGTCTACGGCCCTTTTGATATCGGCAACCCTCCAGTTACCATGAACTGTCATCTGGGCCGGGAAACGAACGTCAAATTCCCTTGCAGTAACCCTGAGAATTTCTTCCTTAACTATACCTCTTATGTCCGGCAGGCGACCTTCTGGGCCGTCTTGAACAATACCAATGCGAACAATGGGTGGCTTGGAAGCGGACAGGGCCTCAGGGATCCACATTGAAACTGTAAACAGAAGGGTTGTTATGAGAGCAATCAACCAGTTGTTCATCCTGCTATTCATCAACCTACTCCTTTGGCTTACATGGCGGGGTATCGAATAATCTGTCATTTTTTCTAGATTCCGGATATCCGCTCGACGTAATCGGGGTTCCAGAATGACGGTATTTTCGCAAACCTTATTCACGGTTTGAATGTGGGGTGACAGTATAGGATAAGCAGTCCGGTAGGGCAACAGGTAAGTGGTCTCTAAGAGCAGCAATTACAGTCATGCCGGACACGACGAAGTCGTGATCCGGTATCCAGGCATAACTCTACTTTGTTCTGGATTCCGGAATGACAGTCCTTAATTGCGGATGGACACTAGTTAGGGGTCTCACAGGAGCAGAAGCTTTTTGACTCTTTTCCTTGCGAATCTTGCTTTCCACGAGCTTTAGCAGCCCGTAAAGGCTCTCCATGTGGGGTGCGCTGACGCCATGTCTCTTGGCTACCCGGAGTCCATTGCCCAAGATAGCCTCGACCTCCATGGGTCTCGCCGCCTCAAAGTCAACAAGCATGCTGCTTTTATATGGTGCCATGGCGCGGGTGCCATCAATGTTTTGTTGTACTACTTCCCCTGGCAGGGGATGGCCGGCAGCCGTGGCGATGAGACAGACCTCTTCCATGACATTCCGGGCTAGCTCTAGTGATTCTGGGTTTTCCACCATGGTTTTGGTGTCCACACCCGCCCGCCCAGAACTGAAATGGGATTGAAGGGCGCGTTCCAGACGAGCTTTCTCCATCTGGCAGTCGCCACATCTTCGCTGAGGTCACACACCACTCCTGAGTCATTAAAAAGTGTGGCGAGTTCTTCGGCTTTGGCCGATTTACCCGCAGGAAAACGGCCAATAACCAGACGACCGAAGTCGGTATGATCTATGTGGCCAGGGCTGGTGCGGGTCGCACATATGAAAGCCAGGCCGCTTATGATTTCGTTATCAGGGAAGGCTCGAGCCACTGGTTCTTCGATCTCGACCCCGTTTTGCAGAAGAACGATGGCTGTTTCCGGTCCCACCACCTCTTTGATGATCTCTACCGTGTCAATTTCAGGAAGCACCTTGAGCCCGACCAGGATGTAGTCAGGGGGAGGGCCATATTCACCAAGGTCTCGTATGACTTTCTCTGGAGTGAAATGAAAATTCCCCAAAGTGCTCGTGACCGTTATACCTTTGGATTTTACCAATTCATAATCCGAACGGCAGAGAGTTGATACAGAGGCTCCGGCCTGGGCCAGTTTGCCGCCGTAAAAGCCACCAATTGCCCCGGTTCCTACAACAAGTATTCTCGGCTGCATTAGTTCTCTACTCCAGTTCTCAAATATCTGATGAGTATATTGGTTCCATACATCTAAATCCCCCTCGGTCCCCCTTTATGAAAGGGGGAGGACTAATTTTTCCGTGAACAGATTGAGTGGAGCCCCCCTTTGGTAAAGGGTGGGGTATGGGGGGATTTTCGAGCACTGCAAGGCCCCTAGACCTAACGAAAGACAAAAACGGCAGCGTCATTTAATGACCCTGCCGTTGGCTGCATGGATACATCAGGTAATCATTTTTTCAGTGCAAATCTGCTCTCTCTTTCGGGTCGGCTCACGGACCAAAGCCCCCGACTATACCGGAGAATTATTTACTGTAGCCATATCCAGTTTTCGAAATGGAGGTGAGTTTGGGGCCAGTGAAGCTCAACGTTCCAGAGAATCTTCCACTGCCTCGATTGTAAGACCACTGTTCACCGCCTCCACGACGGCCCGGATATCTATAGGTAGGCTCGCCGCACTTTTTCAGAATTGATTCCTTGGTGTCCACCCCAATCTTTATCAGAAAGGTCCCGCACCGAACCCCAGTCAACCTTGATTGACCTACTTGCGCCAGAGCCGGAACAGTAATCATTGCTGTCAGGGTAATCAGTACGAGCAAAAACATCAATACCGCTGGTATTTTATTCATGGTTTTATCTCCATTCTTGTTTTTTGCCCTGAATACGGCATGATAGAATCTGTTAAATAGTAAGGCCATGCAAGATTCATGTCAACCGTTTTGCTGATGTTCATCCGGAGAGCAACAACTGCCATTCCGAGGAGTCCCGCCTTAAACGGAACTTCTTACAATTACATGCCGAAACACAGTTTTCGGATGTTTAGTCTGAATACCCAACCGGCATAATCAAGAGCGGGTCGTGGCTGGTGGAGAGCCCCATTGCTCTAATGATTTGCTGGTTGTTGAATGCGCCCACAATTCCCGCCTTGAGTCCAATGGCTTCCGCTTGCAGGAATATATTTTGCCCCACATGTCCAGCCTCGATGTGGGTGTAGGTGGCACCGCGGAGGCCGTATTTTATACTGCTACGGTTGTACTCGCCTGTTATGACCAACATCAGGGGAGCTTTCGCCATCCACATCTGCTGCAAAGCTTGCCTGGCAACCTCAGCCCGCAGGTCTCCTTGCTTGACCAGTTCTATAGCATGATTCTCAGGACGAAAATGGTAGATACCTGGGGCCAAGGTCTCTACACCTCCTTGGCCAACTACCCCGTAAATATCTAGAGGATAGAGCGCTCCAGCAGACGGAGCCGTTTTCAGAAAAGACCCATATTTTTGAGCGGTTACCCCATAAGCAGCCCACAGAATTTGAGAGAATTGTTTCAGGGTTAAAGAGCGGGATTGAAAAGAGCGATGGGTGCGTCTTGCCTTGAGAGCCTCTTCTACAGAAACCGTTCCTTTGTAAGAAGGAGAGGGAAGAGCGATCTCTGCCGCCATTGAAATCTGGCCACACAACAGCATAAAAAGAGCCAAGGCCGAGATTGAGAACATCAGCATAAAATTTTTCATTACTCCATTACTCCAGTTGAGATACCTGCCTTCTTCCGGAGGGTAGTCTGGGTGTGGGTTTACTTTAAGCATGGTTGGTCTCCAGATAGGAGGTTCAAGTTACTATCATTATTCCAGCCATCTGACATGCAGCAGTCATGTGAAGCGTAGGGCGGGTCTCCGTACCCGCCATGAAAAGTATATTCAAATTACCAAAGCACAGAATTTAAAACAAAGAAAAAAAGAACTTGAGGAATTAGAGAATTATGGGATTATGAATTGCAGTAGATTTGAGGAGTTCCGATCTGTCGATTGTATAATCTTTAAATTCCCGGATCCCTAAGTCTGTTACATCGCGATATTCGAATTTGAGAGGAGGAAGATACATATGGAAATTAAGAAGGCCTGCGTTCTGGGCGCAGGAATAATGGGATCCGGCATCGCGCAGGTGGTGGCAGCTGCAGGTTTTGAAGTAACTATGCGCGACATTGAAGATCGTTTTGTTGAAAAAGGGTCTGGCAACAATAAAATTTCATCTCGACCGTGCCGTGGAGAAGGAAAAGATAGAGGCTGAGACCGCAACTAGGATAATGGCCCGCATCGAAGGGACAACGGATATCAGTAAGGCGGTGGCCGGGGCTGACTTTGTTATTGAAGCGGTGGTTGAAGAGATGAAGGTGAAAAAAGAGCTCTTTTCAGAGCTCGATGTCATCTGTAAACCTGAAACCATTTTGGCTTCCAATACTTCAGGCCTATCTATCACTGAAATAGGCTCAGTGACCGGTCGGCCGGACAAGGTTGTTGGCGTTCACTTTTTCAATCCCGCGCCCGTGATGCAATTGGTGGAATTGATCCGCGGTTTTGTGACTTCTGATGCCACCTTTGCGGTTACCAAGGCTTTCGTGGAGCAGTTAGGAAAAACACCCATCGAAGTAAAGGAGTCCCCGGGTTTTGCGGTGAATCGCATTCTGTGCCCGATGATAAACGAGGCCGTTTTTGTCTATTCCGAATCTGTTGCTTCCGCCGAAGATATTGACCAGGCCATGGTCCTGGGAGCGAACCATCCAATCGGTCCTCTAGCGCTTGCTGATCTCGTGGGCCTCGATACGCTGTTGGCTGTGTTGGAAGGGTTGCATCAAGAGCTGGGTGAGGATAAATACCGACCGGCGCCTTTGCTGAGGAAGATGGTTCGCGCTGGTTATTTCGGGAGGAAGAGTGGCAAAGGTTTTTATGACTACAGCAAGTAGTCATTTTGCATTTATCATTTCTTCGTTTTGTTAAGCGCGATCAAGATAATAGCTTGGCAATTAAGAGCTCTAAGAAAAGGAGAAACACCATGCAATATGAACTGACTGAAGAACAACGCATGCTGCAGGACATGGTGAGGCGATTAGCCAAAGAGAGAGTAGAACCGGGAGCGACTCGGCGTGATGCCGAAGGCGAATTTGACTGGGCAATGGTGGACTTGATGCGGGAGAATGGTCTCTATGGGATTGATTTTCCTGAAGCCTACGGCGGTTCCGGGGCTGGTATGCTCGCCCTGGCCATTGCTGTTGAGGAGTTGTCCAAAGTAGATGCGGCATGCGGGCTCTTGGTTGCTGATCATGAGTTGGGAAGTTTGCCTATCATGCTGGCAGGCAACGAGGAGCAAAAACAACGGTTCTTACCAAAGCTTGCAACTGGTGAACACCTCGCTGCCTTTGCCCTGACTGAGCCGGCAGCCGGCTCTGATGTTGCCCGACTCAGGTGTAAAGCTATAAAAGATGGTGATTCCTACATTCTGAACGGTACAAAAAACTTCATTACCAATGGTGGGGTGGCTGATATCATAACGGTCTACGCCATTAGTGATCCGGAAGGAAAGGCTCACAAGAATGCCGCTGTTTTCGTCGTGGAAAAAGACACGCCCGGTTTTTCTGTGGGGAAGAAAGAAGATAAGTTGGGGATTCGCTGGTCTGATACGGTTGAACTTATTTTCGAAGACTGCCGAGTGGACGCTGAAAACCTTCTCGGCCAGGAAAACGAAGGTTTCCACGTTATGATGAAGACTCTTGATTTTTCTCGACCGGGGGTTGCTGCTCAGGCGCTTGGTATTGCTGCCGGGGCTTTAGAGTATGCTACCGGGTATGCAAAAGAGCGGGAAAGTTTCGGCAAGCCCATCATCAGGCATCAGGGCATCGGTTTCAAGCTGGCGGAGATGGCAATGCGAACGGAAGCGGCTCGGCAGTTACTCTACAAGACCTGTGCAATGTATCAAGAGTTATCCAAGGACATGAGTCGTCTGACTCCTGAGCTCATTCGCATGAGTTCCATGTCAAAGTGCTTCTGCGGCGATGTGGCCATGTGGGTTACAATCGAGGCAGTGCAGGTACTTGGGGGTTATGGCTATGTCAAGGAGTTTCCGGTGGAACGGATGATGCGAGATGCCAAGATCACCCAGATCTATGAAGGTACGAACGAGATCATGCGGTTGGTCATTTCCAATACACTTTAGCCAGCTTCATCAGCTGCATCCCAAATCCCAAGCACCAAGCACCAAATAAATTCGAATCACCAAAGCACAAAATTCAAAAGAGCTGATTTGGTGGTCTTGTTTCGATAAAAGATAGGGTTTCCAGGTAGCTTAAATACTGTTTAGAACATTTGATATTTGAATTTCGGATTTGTTTCGGATTTCGATATTCGATATTCGGATTTAATGACTATCGATGTTTGTTCTAACCTTTTGAAACAGGATTTAGCCAATGAGTAGAGATAGGGATATAGTCATTGTGGCGGCTGCTCGAACTGCGATTGGGACATTCGGCGAAACACTGAGAGAAGTGAGAGCACATAAGCTGGCGGCTCACGTCATGCGTGAGGTGTTGAAGCGCGCCAACAATTTGGATCCTAATGTGGTCAGCGATGTCATCGTTGGCGATTGTTTGCAGAACGTTGATGAAGCCAATACGGCCCGTGTAGCCGCTTTGGCTGCGGGAATTCCGCACCAGGTAACTGCTTTCACCGTTCAGCGGAATTGTGCCTCTTCCATGCAGGCCCTCATCAGCGGGACACAGCAGATTCTTTGTCAAGATAGTGACGTGGTTTTGGTGGCTGGCGTTGAATCAATGAGCTCTGCCCCCTATTACCTGGACAAGGCTCGCTGGGGGATGAGACTGAGGAATCATGAGGTAATTGACTCAGTCTGGGAGGCTTTGCATTCCGGTAGCCGCCTCCTGGGAGAATCCATGATCATGGGTATAACAGCTGAGAATTTAGCAGAGAAGGATGACATTTCACGGAAGGATCAGGATCAAGTTGCACTGGAGAGTAATAATAAAGCAGAGGCGGCTATCAAGGCAGGTTTGTTTGCTGAGGAGATTGTTCCCATGGAAGTTTCTGGGGACAAAGGGGAGTCAGTGGTTTTTCTTCAAGACGAACACCCCCGTTTTGGTCTTACCATAGGAGATCTGGCCAAGCTCAAACCCGTGTTCAAAAAAGATGGTACGGTGACAGCAGGAAACTCGTCTGGGATCAATGACGCCGCCGCCGCCGCTGTCATTATGACGAGGAAAAGGGCAAAGGAGTTGGGTCTGACTCCCTTGGCCCGGATTGTAAACCATTCCATTGCCGGGGTGGAACCACAATATATGGGTTATGGACCAGTTCCGGCCACTAAAAAGGTCCTCAAAAAAGCGGGGATGACTCTAAAAGATGTGCAGCTGATTGAACTGAATGAAGCCTTTGCTTCCCAATATCTGGCCTGTGAACGCAAACTTGGGATTGATCGTGATATAACGAATGTGAATGGTAGCGGTATCAGTTTGGGGCATCCCGTGGGATGCACTGGCCTGCGTATTGTAGTTACTTTGGTTTATGAAATGATTCGGCGGGATGTTAACGTAGGTTTGGCAACCCTTTGTGTTGGCGGGGGGATGGGGATGGCCACTATTGTTGCGCGGGAATGACGGTGACTTTGCTGCTTCAAAACCCACCCAAGATGTCAAAGGCTAGATAATTTGATTGATCTGCTTATCATTCTAGAGTATGTTTCTAAGAATATCAGAAAAATAGATGAGGAGGTTATCTATGGCAAAGAGTCTAACCCAGATGGCAGCAAATATTGTTGCAGCTCAGGCTTCACATGTATCCATGTCTGCTGATGAGATGGATGCAGCGCTCAAGAAAGTTTTCGAGGCATTGAACCAAATTAAAGTTATCGAAGAAACACCTGCCGGAGAAGCTGTTGATGACGAACTTGCTCGACTGCGCGCCAATCCAATGAAATCTATTCAGAGAACGTACGTCATAAATTTGGAGGATGGCAGTAAGTACAAGCAGATAACTGCAAAGACTCTGGCCAAGTTCGGGGTAACAGCTAGAGAATATCGCAAGAAATGGGGTTTCTCAGCCAGACAGCCCCTTTCCTCCAAGGCACTTTCAGCAAAAAGAAGGAAAGTAGCCAAAGACCTTGGTCTCGCGGATAAGCTAGCTGCTGCTCGCATGGCCAGAAGTAAGGCTGCGGCGGAGAAAAAGGCTGCACCTGCCAAGAAGAAAAAGGCTGCGCCTGCCAAGAAGAAAAAGGCCGCGCCTGCCAGGAAGAAAAAGGCCGCGCCTGCCAAGAAGAAAAAAAGAACGGTTGCCAAAAAGAAGAGAGCACCTGCGAGAAAGAAAAAAGCAGCCAGCAAGCGGAAAAAGGTCTAGCCCGGAAGGACGGTCATATCCATGATCGCAGTCACGCCGCGGCGTGATGAAACATTCGGGCTAGAACTTGAGTTATTCTTCTTACCCCGCGCCCCCGGCAGATCGGGGAGGTGGGGTTTTTTTGTTCATTTAATAATTTCTAATTGTATCTCTTTAACGGAAGGGACATTCAATGGCTAAAGCGAAAGAAGGTGATAGAGTAAAGGTATATTTTACTGGCACTTTGGAAGATGGAACTATCTTTGGTCAGACACACGAAGATGAGCCGTTCGAATTTACCATTGGAGAAAAAAGTGTCTTGCCGAAGTTTGAGGGTGCAGTAATTGGCATGAAAGAGGGAGAGAACAAAGCCATCTTAATTGCGCCGGAAGATGCTTATGGTCCTCGAGATGAAAAGCGTGTGTTTACTGGTGAGAAATCAGAGATACCGGATCATATTACTCCTGAAATAGGAAAGAAAATTCAAGTTCAGATGGGCAGTGGGGAAATGGCTATTCTCACCGTATTAGAGGTCAGCGAAGACAAGGTAACATTCGACGCCAATGATCCGCTTGCTGGAGAAGAGCTCACCTTTGAAATCAAACTACTCGAAATTTTGCAAACAGAACCCAATGAATAAGGTTTCAGGTTTCAGCGTTCCCCGCTGCCGCTTCGCTTCAGACGGGATTTCCGCTTCGCTCCAACAGGTTTCAGCACGCCTGGAGGTTTCAGTGTTCGGGTTTCAGTATTCAGGTATGAGTATTAAGGTTTGAATTTTTATCTTTGTGTTTTTTCTTGCTGACACCTGAAACCTGACACCTGGTACCTGAATCACACCTGACACCCGACACCTGAAACCCTGAGATTTGGTGCTTGGATTTTAGATTGAGGTTGCGAATAGTACTGTTATGCGTCTTTCACTAATCGGCATGTCGGGGTCGGGGAAATCACACTGGTCTATGAGGCTTGCCGAAATCGGTTTCCATCGTTTCTGCTGCGATGAAATGATAGCAAGGAACCTTTCTGCCGAACTGACTCGAGCAGATGGCACTGTAATGGCTCTGGGTGAGTGGATGGGATTTCCTTACGAGCCCCACTATAAAGAGCGTGAAGCCAGGTATCTGACTTATGAGGTAAGAGTACTCGATGAAATTCTAGGATATTTGGCAGACTCTGCTCGGGATCCTGTGGGAGAACATAATTGTGGATACCACTGGTAGTGTCATTTACACTGAGGGAAACAGCTTTGGAAAAACTGTGCTTGCACACTACGATTGTTCATTTCTCGACGCCGCCTGAGGTTCAGGAACGCATGCTACATGTTTATAAGGCTCAGCCGAGACCGATTTTGTGGAGGGACGTATTCAATAAAGAGCCAGACGAAACTGACGAGGAGGCCCTTGGCACGTTGCTATCCCGAACTATTGTCTTCTAGGGAACGTTGGTACAAGAAATATGCAGATGTGACAATAGACTATTACACCCGCAACCAGGATAGTTTTGGAGTGAATGACTTTCTAAGAGAGATTGAGGCGGCAGTATAGAGCTCATGTACCATCTGCCTGAACAAGATCGAGAACATCTCATGATGAGGGCGGCCGAATGCTTGGATGAAGGTTCGTCTATTGAAGATAAGATCAAAATTGCTCGACACATGTATGACTCGTGGTCCGAACAGTTAAAGCGCGAACCACACATACACCAACTTATTGAGAAGCTGGAAGGGTGCCTGGAAAACAGTCGCGAGGCCATGC